>Ga0310696_10000576_pt1 | contig 56974 bp, 76 predicted proteins | sample AusTroGonzalo_MG_4_FD_203885 | JGI IMG/M metagenome (GOLD analysis project Ga0310696, IMG submission 203885) | Bovine rumen microbial communities from tropical cattle in Woodstock, Queensland, Australia - Gonzalo_02 (v2) (version 2) | ecosystem: Host-associated > Mammals > Digestive system >...
TTATGCATAAGAATAATATATAAAATAGTTGATATATAATTAAAATATATCAGCTTATATTTTTTTAACTAATTATATAACAATTGTTATAATAATATAATGAATATTAATACATATCAGATAATAAAAAAACTTTTATTTATTTTTTATACCTTTAGGATCTTTTTATAGTATATTGTTATAATATACCTTATTTTATTATGGTATATAATAGTATTAAGTGATTAATAAAGCTTTAAATCATTAAATAAACTATTTTTAATCATTATTTAAGTTCTGAAATTTTTAAAAACAGATGGGGGGTGTCGCTCTGTGGGGTTGGGTGGGTTTTTGGTTTTTATGTGTAGGTGTTTTGGGGTTTTCATTGTGGGGGTGTGTGGGGCTATGGGGCTTTCATCGTGGGTATGGGGGTGTTTTCAGCAGAGAGAATGGTAGATTATAGTTAGTTATGTAGTATATAGTATTCTACTGCAAAGTTCAGTTATGTGTCGGTCGCTATATAGATGACACTATGTGTTATTAGTGTAATGATATGTATATTATTACACTTCGGTGTGTGTTTTTGGGGGTGTGTTTGTTGTGTGGGGGATCTATGTCTGAAATTTGGGTGTAATATATTTTTTACATTCTGAACACTTGTTCAGAGTTTCGGCATCATCTGTTGTCACTTTGTCCACTTCCACCAAATATATTCTGAACGAAAACACAATTTCGTATACCTACGAACATAGTGATTAGGGTCGATTTTTTGTGATTAAGGTGTGATTTTTTGTGATTAAGGGTCAATTTTTTGTGATTAAGCATCAAATTTTTGTGATTAAGGGTTGAAATTTTGTGTTTTTTGGGGTATATTTTTATGACTTGTTCTGATATGGGTATACCTAAAACCGATATGTAATAATGTTCACATCGTAGACTCATCAACTCACATATATACTTTCAAGGTCATAAAATATCTCATAAAGACTTCAGCATTCAATTGTCGGTGTTAAATATATAAGGAGATGGTATGCATTGATTACTACAGAAACAGTTAGGACTTGCCCCCAATGTGGCAACACAACATTCGTAAAGGATTACAAGAGAGAAGAAACCTATTGCAACAAGTGTGGACTTGTGTTGCAATCGGCAGTCCAGTATGTTGGCTTGGAGAAGACAGATAACATCATACCTTATTCTGCACCATCCGAAGCTCGGAAAGGTGTGCATATTCGTTGGTATGATAAGGATAATATTGGCAAGGTGAACAATCGGAAAAGCACCAAGTATCGGCATAATTTTTCTGATAGGAAGCTTATGCGACATAGGTGATATTCTCCGATGGCATCCTACCCTTTTTATTTATTTGATTATCATTTTTTCCATCTCCTACTGCGACCATAGTTTCACCTTTAATGTTTTTGGGGGGATGCCATCGGAAAATATTTTCGGATTTGATATGAATGGCTGATGATTGGAAGAACAATGTTTCGACTATTGCAGTATTAATTTATGGTGTTTTGTCACCTTACTTGGCACAGTATCTTTCTGCAGACCAGTTTAGTGCCTTGTGCATTGCATTGGTTAGCATAGTCTTGGTACTGTATAGTGCAAAGCATCCTAACACTTTCAAGGCTTTGGGCAATGGCAAGTGTGATGGCAACTGCGATTGTGAAGAAACAGTAATGAATGAAGAGTATGAGATAGATCCAGTTGATGGGGATGAGCAATAATGGAGAAAAGGCTCATTAAACTGGAAACTGAAACAGAGATGATTAAGCAAGAGTTGAACTCATATAGTGATGCTCTTGCAGAGAATACGAAGAGTATACAGAAGTTGACTGAAATTATGATTAGGCACGATGAAGTGTTAAGGCAAGAAGAACACGATGTCGCTACAAGGAATGCAATCCTTACTGGTGTTGTTGTTGGTGTGGTGGTGTTCTTGGTGACTGAATTCGTGCATATGATTTAATGGAGTAATGGTGGTAGGAGATGAGTAGGACTAAAGGAGATACACATCCGAAGAAACTTACAAAGGAAGTGTGTGAAGCGATTTGTGATGGTCTTCGCAAGGGCAATTATGTGACCACTTGCTGTAGGGCTGTTGGGATTTCTACTGCGACTTATTATTTGTGGAAGAGAAAAGGTGAGCAAGGGCTTGAGCCTTATAAGACTTTCTTGGATAAAGTTAGTGAGAATGAAGCTATTGGTGAAATGTTGCACCTTGAGATTATCCACGATAATGCATTGAGTGGTAACTGGTTAAGCTCTGCTTGGCTACTTGAGAGAAAGTATCCACAAAGGTTTGGTAAGAGAGAGCAGATGGCTTTGCAGACTGACAATGACTTTAAGTTGGAGATTTCTACTGCGAAAAGTCCTTATGAGATGGGTTTGGAAGAGAAGAAACTGTTGGAAGAAGATAGGAAAGATGAATAAGGTGAGCATATGGCTACAATCAGTTGGAAACTGACAGAGAAACAAGAAAAATACATTCACGATAAGCACAAGTATCTGATTGTGGAAGGGAGTGCAGGTAGTGGAAAAACCATCTTTGCAGTTCACAAGGTGATTTTGTATGCTTTGACTCACGATAATGCAAGAATAGGTGTCTTCAGACAGACATTGCCATCTCTTCGTATGACTGCTTGGTTAGAGATAAGGGAAGCCCTTGATAATTATGGCATACCATACAAGGAAAACAAGAGTGATGGTGTGATGACTTTCCCTACTGGCAGTACAATTACTTTTAAAGGACTCGATGATGCAACGAAGATAAGATCCTTAAATATGGATTTTATCTATGTGGAACAAGCTGAAGAAATCAGTTTGGATGTTTTTAACGAATTGGAGTCAAGGGTAAGGGGTAAAGCCAGTATGAAAGATTATGGGCAACTCTTATTGGTTGTGACTCCATCTACGAAGAGTCATTGGATTTATAAGCGATTTCATTTGCATCGTGATGACCCCAAGATTCAGATAATTCACTTCCACTATACAGACAATTCTTTTGTCGGTAAGGAATATATTGAGATGGCTGAAGAAAGGAAGAAATATGATTTTCAGAATTATGTTCGTTTGACTCTTGGTTTGTGGCAAGATAGTGGTGGTTTGATTTATCAGCATTGGGATATCAAAGAATCTGCTAAAGGTATGGAATATTATACTGGTGGTGTGGATTTTGGATTTAACAATCCAAGTTGTTTCCTATTGTTGGGATGGTGCGATGGCGAATGCTATGTAGTGGATGAAGTTTACCAAAGAAACCTTATCAACCATCAGTTCATTGCAGAGATAATCAAGTGTCTTCGTAGGCATAACTTGAATCCATCTCAAGTGGATACTGTGTACTGTGATAGTGCAGAACCGAATCGTATAGCTGAATTCAATGAGTATGGGTTCAATGCAGTTGGTGGTGTCAAGAATGTGGATGCCAAGTTGGATGCAGTAAAGAGTTGCAAGTTGCATATTGCAGAGAGATGCACCAATACGATTAGGGAGATTGAAAGTTACTGTTACCAAAAGGATAAGGATGGCAATGACTTGGATAAGCCAATAAAATATGATGACCACAGTATGGATGCATTAGGTTATGGTATCTATGGAACTTGTGGAATACTCTCTGCAGACAGACAATATAAGGATTCAGTAAGGATTTACAGTTATTAATAGAATGGTTGGGGGTGAGAATTATAGGAATTTATGATAGAATTAGCAAGGCAAGTAAAGTTTTGTTCAATTCATACCCAAATGAAGTGTATGAAGTGGGCATAGACAAGTCTGAAAGAAGAGATTGCAGTAAGGTTGACCTTTACGATGCAACCCCCAGTAGGGTTCGTAATACTGTGAAGAATCGTAGGTTTGCTTTCACTCACGATGCTCAAGCTCAAGGTATCATCCTTGATATTATGACCAAGACCAACACACGATGGTACATTAGTGGTGATAATGACAAGGCAGTCAAGCACTTGGAAGAGATGGCTGATTTATGGGATCTTGACATCCTAATCGATAATATCTTGCAGAAAGGACTTGTTGATGGCGATGGTTTCTGCCATACAAGGATTGTGGAGAACCATATAAAACCGACTTTCCTTGCATACGATGGTGTTGATTTTCGTATTAAGATTATTTATGATGAGAATGGGGATATTTGTGGTTACAAGCAAGTCATTCAGAAGAATGAGAGAACCAACAAAGGTTGGTTAAGGAAGAAGTTTGATGAACTGGATGAAGACTTGAATGAGATGGAAATATCCTATGAGTTGGATGAAATAATACACTTCAAGTACCTTGAGAGAGATGGCAAGGCAAATGCATTGATGGGTGGAGCATTAGAGCCGATTTATTACAAGAGAGTTCTTCGTGAACAGATGCCTTTGCTTGTTTACAAGAACAGTAATATTGTTAGTGTCACTATGGGTAATGCTGACAAGATGAACACTTACTTGGATAAGGATGCAAGGGATGAAGTGGCTGAAACTGTTAACAATTACCATAAGAAAGGCTGTCTTATATTGCCTTATGGGATTGAAGTTGAACTCTTAAAGGGTGGTTCGTTACCAGCGATTCAAGATTACATCAAATACTTTGAAAAAGAAGTGTACATAGCCCTTAACACTCCAGAAGCCGTTTTCAGTTCCGAATCATCAAATAGGGCTACTGCAGACATCCAATTGGACAGTAAGACTACTGGAAGAGTTTTATTCTTGGAGTATAATCGTGATTGGGTTGCAAAGTATGTGAAAAAGCTTTTCGATAAGGAATTGGAGTTGCAACATATTGATGGTGAGTGTTGGCTTGAGTTTGAAATGGATGATTATGAAGAGCAACAATTGTTGGATGAAGAGTCTGACCCTAACAGTCTTCACAAGCCTATCGTGAAGAAAGGTCAAGAAGATTTGGATAGGGATGGCAGAACCAGTATCGTGAAGAACCCTAATTCAAGCACGAACATCAACCACGATGTGCCAAACATCACAAGAGAGCAACAACGATACAAGGATAGGTGATAAATGATGGTTGACTTATTGAGTAACCTTGCAGACCTATTCGATTACAAAGAATATAAGGGTGACTTGGATGAAAAGGATTATGGTCTTGCAATAATGATGTTATTGGAAGATTTCACAAGAAAATACTCATCTAAATCATATACTTACATTGAAAAGCATATTGATGAAGACCTTGCGAAATTAGAAGAGAAACTCTTGCAATTAAACAGTAAGCAGTTTGAAAAGTATGAAGATGCGACAAGGAAGAATCAATTATTAACTAATGATGTGCCTACAAATAAGCAAAAGCAAGTCAATCTCAAGTATGACCTTGCCACTACAAAGAAAGTTGCAGAAACCACCATCAAGAATACGATAAAATCACTTCGTGATGAGATTAAACTGAACATCCAAGTTGTGAAAGACCAAAACAATGAAGAGTTGTTCAACCTTGAACCGAAGCTCAAGGATGCAATAAAAAGGATTAAGAATACTGTCAAGTATGAAACTGGGATGGTTTTTCAGAAGATCCGAAGAAGTGTCTATGATTTCAAGTATGGTAAGGATGCGACTTATCGTTGGGTGACTCAAGGAGATGCAAAGGTTTGCTTTTGGTGTAGGCAACAAGAGAGAATGCCCCCAAGAAAGCTTGAAGATATCCCTTTTGACCATATGAATGGTAGATGTGGCATTGAACCAGTCAGCGATAGGGCAGTCGCTGAATATAATTATATAGTGTATGGTGACCCAAATGGAAAAGATTAAGATTTGGCAAATGGGGATGTACAATTATGATGATTTGGGCTTGGATAAGCCTATAATGTACAAGGAGAAGTTCCTTGAGCAAATCGCAAATGATACACAAAGTGTTGATGTGACAATGGAACATTCTGATGAAATAATCGGTTCATTAAGTAATCTGCAGTATATCAATGGGGTGTTATATGCAGATGCACCACAAGGCATTGATATTACTGGGAATGGGTTAAGTCCAGTCTTCAACTGTGACCTTGTGGATATGGGAGATTACTATGAACCAGTAAACTACAGTATGACTGCAGTAGGTTTGACAAAGAAACCAAGAAGCGAAATACTGTATAATAGCATAGAAACTAAAGGAGATGAAAAGGTGAGTGAAGAGTTTCATAAAATGCTTGATAAGAAAGAAGAAACTATTGCCGAACAGAGAGAAGAAATCGGCATCTTGAAAAAGCAGATGGAAGAGTTAAGGGCAAAATCCAAAGAAAGTGAAGATGCTCTTGATGGTTTCAAAGAACTGCAAAAAGAATTTGATAAGTTGAAAGAGAGTGCTGAATCCTATAAGGCTGATTCCATTAGGTTGCACGAACAAGAAGCAAAAGCGAAAGAAGAGCTTATCAAAGAGATTGTTGGTGATGATGAGAAAGGTCTTGAGATGTTCCAAAAGTTTAGTGTTGAAGAACTGGAGCATATGAAGAACTCAAAGATTATTACTGAACCACAGAAAGGTGTTGGCAGTCAGTCAGTTGATACTATTACAGATGGTGATGCAGATGATGTGCCACCACAAGACCAAGTAGATGAATATTCTGCAGAATATTTTGCAAAATGGGAGAAAGAAAATACGAACTGGTAGGTGTTTATCGTGAAAGGAATTTATGCTTATTTTGACACAAAATATGACTCCTATAATTATGTAGGAAAAGATAGTCATATTGATAAAAATAGAAGAAATTATAGGCATAATCATTCTTATTATTATGGTGAACAGTCTATTAATCGTATTTTACAGAATAACCCTAAAAGATATGAATATTATAAATTGATTGAATTATCTGATGATTTTACTGATGATGATTTAAATGATTTAGAATCAGTATTCATAGATGAATTAAATACTTACCATTATGATAATCCTTATGGTTTCAACTTCACTAAAGGTGGAGATGGTTCAAAAGGATATAAATTTTCGGAAGAACATCGTAAGAAATTGAGTGAAAACAATGCAAGATATTGGTTAGGTAAAAAGTTTTCGGAAGAACATTGTAGACATATGAGTGAATCCAAGAAAGGTGAAAACTTTAAACCTTATGCTCGGATTGTAAGAGAGGGTTTCCAAAATGATAAGCAAATGTTTGGTTTGTGGCATAATGGTAAACGATTAAAAAGAAGTGTGGATTTTTTTAAATTAAAAAATGAAGCCGATTTATTAAATAAACGATTGAATTAAAATAAAATATTGTATTTAGGAGATATGAAAAGTATGACTAACAATGTAATAGGTACTTTCTTTGAAAAGGCAGAGGGTAGAACCTACGAAGTGAATGAGGGAAATGTCAGTATTGATACTGGTTATTCTACCATCAATGGTGCAGAACAAAAGTTCTTCAAATTCCAATACCCAATCAAACAAGAAAACTTCTTGCAATTTGACCTTGGTAGTGGAAAAGACTTGCAAATGACCAAAGCGACTACTATGGCTACTCACATTACTATGTATCCTTGTGAGTTCCCAAGTGGAGCATTCCCAACTGAAGCGATTAATGATGGTAGTTACAAAAGATTCGTAACTGCATTCAAACTTAAAGAAGGAGAATTGATTTTACCATTGAAAGCATCCAATGTTGCAATCACAAGTGGGGATTACCTTTGTGTAGATGCTTACAATACTGGTTTAGATAAATATACTGGTTCTACTGCAAGTATGCAAGTATGTCAAGCATTGGAATCCAAATCTGCTAATAGTGGTGGATACATCATCTGCTACTTAAGTGATGATAAGATACCCTTTCTTGAATAGTGACCCTACTGCAGAAGTTACTGTTACTGTTACTGATGGTGTAAATCCACTTGAAGATGCAGTTGTAACCTTTACCGACTACAATGATGTCGGTGTGACCTTTACTGGAACTACCGATTCAAGTGGTGAAACTGTGATTGAAGTGCCACTTGAAAAGTATGATGTGACTGCAACTTGTGTTGGCTATGTTGATTATGAGCATCCAAGCCAAGTAACTGTGTCTGAAGATACTACATTATCTATTGCAATGTCCATCATTACTGACACTTTGACCATTACTGTGGATGATGGTACTACTGCTATTAGTGGTGCTACTGTAACCATCGGCGAAGATAGTGAAACTACTGATGAGAATGGTCAAGCAGTATTCGATGATATGGCTTACGATGATTATAGTGTAAGTGTAGTTGCAGATGGTTATGATGATGCAACTGAAACAGTACAATTTAGGTCAAATCACAAGGCATTCACTATCAGTATGACTGCAACTGTAACTACTGAACCAAGTGACCAACAAAATGGATAAAAATTAAACTTTTATTATTACTTTAAATTACAAAATACTTACAAATAATACTTATTGAGATGATTAACTATGGCTAATGCTTTAGAAAGAATAAACAAAGAATTTTATGGTGGTTTATATACTGCCAAGATTAGAAAAGACACCTTTGGCAAATTCAACTTGGCAGGGTTCTTCCCAACCGAAAAGGTGAGCGATAAGCAAGTGACAGTCACAGATGTATGGAAAGGCGAAGAAGCCGAAGAGCAAGTCAAAGGAAGAAAGAAAAAATTGATGGCAGAGGGTACTGGACTTCGTAGAGTCAGATACTCTGAAGTCACTCCACAAGGTTTTCGTTTGGAACAGTATGGTATCGAATTGGAAGTTGAAATGAGAGATTTAATTGAAAAGGAACTCTCTGTAATCGATATGATGACTCCAATCAGTAATTACCTTGCAGAAGAAATCGACAACAATGTATATGAATCTGCAGTAGCAAGTGCAACTGACAAATCCACCGAATATGGATTGCATAACAACTGGACTGATGCAGAAATCAAGGACATCATTTCTGACATCACCAAAATCAGAAACTACAAGATGGCAGATGGCTACAATATGAACCATTGTGTACTTGGTTTAGAAGCCTTAACCACCTTGCAAATTGCAACTGAAACTGCAACCATCCCTTACACTTTCCCAAAAACTGGAATGAGCATCAACAATGCATTTGAAGTTAGTGGAATGACTTTCAGTTGGGGTGGAAAGACAATGGATAACAAGGAATTACTTGCTTTCTGTACTGATATGCCAAGTTTACAAATCTTCTACTTGGATTACTTTAACCCTAAAGTTCAAAGAGTTCCAAATGTCGGAATCTACGATAAATATTACCCAATGATTAATGTACTCAAATACGATGATAGTGACAGAGAAACCGAAGCATTAATCAAGTTCCAGTTCACAACTGGTGTAGGAACTTATGCAATTGAGAATGGTCAAAGGTTGTTAAAAGTCGAAGATGTGCTATCCAAATAAGCACACTTAATTAATATATTGGAGAGCGATACTAATGGAAAACACTATGGAAGATTACTACAAAGTTCTCCAATGGCTTCGTGAAGCACATATAGACAGACAATACCCATACGAATTCAATGATACTGATTGCATCGAACATAGTTCTGATGTGGAACTTGTAGAGTTGCATAGTGCAGACTTTGACAAGTCATTGCACATCACTAATATAGAGCAAGGTGGAAAGGTAAGGATTCACTTGCCAAAGGTTCGTGACTATAAGGACATAGATTACTTTGAAATCTTGTTCTATTCCAATGAAACCATTCAACCAAAGGATATCACCATTGGTTTCTCAAATACAAGGAGTGGTGTTGCAAATCAAGTTGAACTTACTGTGGCAGACATAAGCCACGAAGATAGTGTCATCAATGAAGATGGCTACCATCAATTTAGATACCTTGTTAGGAAAGCCAATACCAAGATGCAGAAGAAGAATCGTTGGATATCTTCAGTATATTGCATCAACATTGAATTTGGCAAGGCAGTAGATGATTTCTACTTGTCCAATTTGGTTGCAAGGGTTGACCAGTTCAACTTGACTTTGGAAGATTTGGATGAGCAGATTGTCATTGGCAAGAATTATGTGATGAACCAACTTCGTGCTTACAGTTGGGATGAGATTCCACCACAACTTGAACATCTGTGCTTTAAATCTGCAAGTGCATTCTCTTGGTTGATGTACTGGGAGAACCAAGGTAAGGTGATGGATGATGGTCGAAAGGAGAGCAGAAACTATGCTACAAGATTATTGGAGCAAATAGACCGATTTATTGAAAACTACTTGGCATCCAATGGATATGGTGACCCAAACCTAAAGTTGCTTGGTTGGACTCAATTCTGCAATGTAGACCCTAACTGCAAGACAAGATGCAACACAAGGTCAAAACGATACTATAAGGGAAGTTGGTATGTATGAGTGCGTTAAGGGAAATCCTTGAATCCATAGCAGAATACTTTGAAGAAGATACTGTAAATATGGGGGATTACAAAGGATTGCAATACTACTTTGACCCTTACACCATCAATGCCAACAACGAACTCCCCTTGATATGTTTTGATGTCAAGTATGGTGATGATAACTCTGAACAAAGGGGTCAAGTTCTGCTTGGCGAATGTAGGAGTTACTACAGAAATTTTGATATCAAACTGTACACTTATACTCAAGATACTGATGTTCTCATAGAAGAACTATGGGATTTTGAAGAGTCAGTATTGAAATCATTGAACATTACAAGAAGTTGGCAAGACCTACATCCAAAGTTGCAGAACTTGAAGTTCGTAGGGGCTATGCCAATCGTGTCAGTATATAAACAAGCATTTCGTGATGACTACGAAGATGAGTTCTTCGCAAATGTAATCACAATAAGGTATGAAATGGAATATGTGCTAAACTAAAATATAATGGGGATAATATTTATGAAACTTAAATACAATGCACAACCCCAAAAAATCTTGGAATTAATCCATCATCGTGTAGTAAGTGCAGAAGAAGTGTTGGAAAAAGGAAAAATCTACGATGTTCCGAAAGAACTTGAAGAGAGATTGATGGAAACTGGATTTTTTGAGTATGTGCAAGAGAAGAAAGCACCACTAAAGAAAGTGGTAGAAGAGATTAAGGAGAAAGAGTAAGATGACTGGATATAACGAATCATTTCATTTTTGGTCTATTGCTTTGAAAGAAAAGGATACCCAAACTGGAGAATACCCAAGTGTACCAGTTCGTGGTGGTATTATGGCTCGTGGAAGTGCATTTCAAGGTGAGCCATCAATGGAAACAGATGACTGGGAAGCTCACGATGGTTCAAAGAGCATTGTCTTGGCTTCTGATAGGACTCAAGTATCTGCAGAGCCACAATGGGAACAAAAGGCAATGTTCGGTGAGTTCTTTGAAGATGGATGGTATATGTTATTGGGTAGTCAAGAGAAGAAAGAAGTTACTCTTGATGATGATTCCAAAGTTTATGAATGGAAATTCTACCAAGACCTTGTCAATCCACAAGAATTGCCACTTGCAACCATCATAAATGGATATTCTGCAGTTGAAAACGATGCAGTTACTTATGATAATGCGAAAATGAGCGAATTGGAGTATGAAATCAACAATGATGGAATTAACCTTACTTATACCTTTGGTTCTAATGCTCCAATATTGAACCAAGCGAACCCAGTAAGGACTGTAGGTCAAAGTTTATCCAAACTTGGTGTTCAGAACATCCATATCTACATCGGTGATTTCGGTGTAGGCTTGAATGAGTTAACTGAAGAGCAATTGGCAACCTATGATTATGGTTGTGTTGTAAGTTCTTCAAATTCCTTTAATACCAATTTAGAAGATTTCTTGTGCTTGGGAACTCCATTCGGTAAAGGAATAAAGGATGAAGGGAAATTTGAGAACGATGGTGAGTTAGAAATCCAATGGAATCCATTATCACAACATTTGATAGACAAATGGTACACAGGTGTCAACGATGGAACTACTGTAACTGAAGACAACTATTTCGCTGAAATCTTGATAACTGGAACTAACAGAAAACTTGGTGAACTTGATGGTGAAGATGTCTACGAATCATTCAGTATGTACTTACCTAAAGTGGAAGTCACTAATGCTTGGAGCGATATGAGTGGAGATGAAACCAAAACCATCAACATTGAGTACCAATTAGTAAACAATGGTTCTGTAAGCCCAGTAAACATCGACATTGTAAGTCAATTGGAAGACTTGCATTGGGGAACACCACAAGCAACCGAATCAGTTCAAACAACCCCAAGTGGTGGTTCAAGCTCATCTGATGATGACAGTAGCCAACCATACTACTGGATCAAAGATGATGAAGATGACACTACTTAAATAATTTTCACTAAATAAACTACACTACCCATTACTGGGTGGTGTGCTTTTTTTTTAAACAAAAATTGTAGGAGATGATGTAATGGAATTTTCCAAAAATAGTATAGAAATCTGTGGTAAGAAATATAAGTTCAAAAGATGCACCAATGCACAAATATTAGAGCATCAGAAATCTATTGAAGCTGAACAAGAGAAATACAAACCTATCACAGATGAAGCCAAACAGATTGAAAGAGATGTTGAAGCCATAGATACTGAAATCGAAGCGATAAACAATATTGTAGTTGCAATCAACAAGAAAGAAGAGCCAACAGATAAGGACTTGGATAATGTGACCAAGTACAGTATGCAATTGGTTGACTTGAGTAATCAGAGAAGAAAACTTGTTGAAAAGGGTGAAGCCCTTGATGAGAAACACAAGAAAGAAATCGAAGCGATTCGTAAGTATGTATTGGATAAGTATGGTGAATTGGCTGAACTTCAACTTGATGGGATTACAAAAGAAGAGTTCGTGAAGAATGCAGATGATAGTGATATGACTATCATTCGTTTACTTGCAAGTATCAAGAAGATGCTTTCACTTGGAGCATCCCCAAAGGATGTTGAGAAGTTCGTGAAACAGAATATTATTGCAGAAGCGAAACAGTCCTTTCAATCCGATTGAAGAAGATACTGATGAGTTTATGGAAAAGCCATCAGAACTCATCGAAAAACAATTTATCGATGAGTATTTCCTTTTAACAAGAAGAGTGAAAGGGATGGGCTTATCCTTAAAAGATTTTTGGGAAATGGATTACACCATCTTCGGACAGTTACTGCGAAACGAACTGGACATCATCGAAGCCGAAAAGAAAGAAGCTGAAAAAACACGATTGGAAAGCAAGTCAACTTCCAAGACTGGCAAGATGACCACTCCACAAATCGCAGATAGTGAAGATTATGCAGACATATACGAATCATTAATAGAAGAATAAAAGATAATATGGTATTTAATGTAAAAATAAAGAAGACAAAATTCATCAATGATTTGCGAAGAGCAAAAGAGCAAATCAAGAAGAATGTCGCTTCAGATTCGTATGAGATTCTTGAAACAATCAATAAGCACACCGAACCATTAGTGCCTTATGAAACTGGTAGGCTTCGTGCAAGTGTAATGCGACCAAATGGGATGCTCATAGAAAAGGACTTTATGAGTATGGAGATTGAATATAGTGCAAGGAATCCAAGAACTGGTTTCGATTATGCACTTATTCAGCACGAAAACTTTTATTATAGGCATAGGGTTGGTCAAGCATTGTACTTGACAGATGGTATGACTTATGCAGAGAATGATGTGTATCGATTGATTGAAAAGGATGTTGATATGGCATTAGCACAACAATTGAAAGGGGGTAGATGAATGGCTTTTCAAGGTAGGAGTATTCAAGCAAGTGTTGAACTGGATCTTGCTCCATTGGAATTGTCAATCACTAAAGCAAATGAGATGTTGCAAGGATTGGGTGGTGCTTTTGAGTTTAAGAGAGAGCCACTTGTTCAGTTAGAACAGTATATGGGTAAGGTTCGTGACATTTTCAAGATGGTGTCTGATGAAGCCCTAAAGATAAATGAAGCCTTTAACAACATTCAAGGACTGAAGACATTCATTGAGAACCTTGAAATACTCAAAGTGAAGATGGAAACCATCGCCAACGATGTTGACAAGATAAACCAAGCAATCTTGAAAGAGTCAGAATCTGCCACAAAAGTGGGTGAAGCCGAACAGAGAATCAACACAATAATGCAGAGTGGTTTGGATGTGATAACAAGGACATCTGCAGAATTGAGCAATAATGTCAGACTTATTAAGGAGCAAGTTGCCCAAGAAGAAAGGGAATTGCAAGTTTTGAATGAAGTTGCTTTGTTGAATGAGCAGTCAATGAATTGGTTGATGGGGAAAGCGACAAGCATTAGTCAAATAGTTGCAGAAGAAGAAAAGGAACTTGCAGTATTAAGGGAAGTTGAGTCTGCTAATACACAGATGATGGAAGTGTTGAAAGGTAGAGCGACAAGTGTAACTGACATAATTGCAATGACTGATGAAGAGTTGGCACTTCTTCGTGAAGAGTTGGCTTTGGAAGAAGAGATCCTTGGTATTGAAAAGCAACAGACTGGTGAGATAGGTAAGCAGAATGCTGAAAGGACTGGTGCAAAGGGTAACAAATTAGATAAAATGGGTTACTTGCCATCAAGGATTGGTTCTATGGCAATAACTATGTTAGGTTACCAAGAGATAATGGATGTTTGGGAGAAAACCACTTCCAATGTCAATGCAAAAACACAATTTAACTCCTATGCAGATTTGCTTAAAACAGATAATCGTTATCTTAAACAAACCAAACAATCTACTGCAGATGTTACAAAAGGAATCAATGAGTTAAACAAAGCATTATATGACACATATAAAGGTGGAGATAGCCTACAAAGACAATATCAGAAAGTTGATATGAAAATGGTAGGTGCGAATGCCCTTGATACTGCTTTTAAATATGGTGTTCAAGCAGATGCTCTTGGTGACTTAACTGAAGTTATGGCAATCTACTCATCAGAGTTTGTAAGACAAGGTAGAAGCCAAGAAGATTCAATCCTTGCAGTAAACGATGCATTAGATGGTGAATTCAGAAGATTAAAAGAAGTTAACATCGGAAAAGAAGAATTAGAAGCTCACGGATACAAAGAGGGTGACCAATTAAGCCTTATTAAAGCAATGAGAGATATTGCAAGTGAAAGGGGTTATGATGTAACTGCAAAGAAAATCACCACCCTTTCCGAAGCGATTAATGTTGCAGAGTTAGAATTGGCTTTCCTTTTATCCGACTTGTTTGAACTTGTTGAACCATCATTTATTTATGCTCTTGAAAAAATAGTTGATTTGTTCAGATGGCTTGGAGATGGACTTAAACAAGTCAAAGAATACTTACAAGGATTACCACAACCAACCAAAGAATTTTTAAAACAATTTGGTGGAAACCTTATGTTAGCCATCGTTGGTGTTTGGATTGGTAAGAAGATTTTCTCTGCAATAACAAACATCGGCTTGTTCGGTGATGCTTGGACTAAACTGATGGAGAAACTTGGCAGAACCAAAGGAATGGATAAAGCGACTGAATCAATGGGCAAAATGGGTCAAACTACTGGTGGAACTGCACCGACTGGTGGTGGAAACTGGAAAGATGGCTTGAAGAACTGGGGAAAGAACCTTGCGAAGAATCTTGGTAAGATGGCAGAAGTTTTCATCGAAGTTGCAGTTGCATTGGTTATGGCTTGGGCTTTGATGGAAGAAGCGATGATCCTTATTGCAAGGATTGGTGATGATTATGAAAGTATGAAACCATCTTTTGATAAGGGTGCGAAGTTCCTTAAGGAGTATGGTATTTATATTCTTGCAGTTGGTGGGGCTATGGCAGTATTGTTGCAGTATACTGATAAGTTGCCACAGACTGATTGGAAGAGTCAAGCGAAAGCTTTTGGTAAACTGGCATTGGGTCTTGCAGAAGCGATGGTTCTTATCGGTGAAGCCATTGTTTTGCTTATTGTACCATTGAAAGCGATTGAAGTTCTTGGTTGGATGTATGGTATGCTTAACCAAGCGAACATTCAGAAAGGTAATGAAGTCATTGGAATGTATGCTGATGCCTTGAATTACATAGCATCAAATGATAATATTGGTTATTTCATTATTGGTTTGACTGTTGCAAGTGCAGTATTTGGTTTTAGTGGAGATACTGTTGCAGTTGGTATGGCAGTAGGTATCGCTACTGCATTACTGCTTGTAGCCGAAGCGATAGTGATGCTCATCACACCATTGGTTGCAGTTGAAATGCTTGGTAATATGGCAAGTGAACTGAACGAAGATGCAATTAATAAAGGTGCAGAAGTCATTGGAACTATAGGTAGGGTTCTACAAACACTTGCCCCAGTTGTAGGTGATTTAGTAGCAGTAGACTGGGGAGTCTTTGCAGACCAACTTATCAACTTGGGAAATAAGATAATGAATGGTGGGAAAGATGGATTAACCACTCTTGTGGAAACTATCATACCATCATTGAATGACTTTGTGACAAAGTTCAATCAGATTGAGTTCTCCGATACTGGTCTTAATGCCGATTCAGTTGCGAAGATTACACAAACTGCAAATGCAATTGCTCCAATGATTAGTGCAGTAAACAACCTAACTTCATTGTTAGGTGGTGACACTTCAATCAGCTTTATGGGGATCAAGATTGAAACCAATACTGGCATTCGTGGTAAACTTGACCAATTATATGAAGATGTTAGTGCAGTTATGGACTTTGCGAATAAATTAGGTAACTTGAAGACTACTGACCAAGTTGGCACTACTGCGATTACACAGACTTCTGATGCTATCAGCCAATTGAAAGCGAAACTTGACCAGTTTGTTAATACAATCTCATCATATTCTGATAAGGTTCATACTGCAAGTGATAGGTTGGGCAAGTCCTTGCCTAATGGTTTCAAGAGTGGGGCTTCCACTTTTAGTGCTACTGTTGTTACTGTATTGGCAAGTGGTATTAGTGAAGTTCAAGCAAGGTATCCTACTATGAATAATGGTGGTAAGGCTCTTGGGCAGAAATTGGTTGATGGTTTCAAGAATCATAAGCCATCCTTGAAGACTATTGTTTCCAAAGAGATTGATTATGCATTGGATGAACTGGATGATGCTAAAGATGATTTCTACAGTAAAGGTCAAGCATTAGGAAAACAACTCTCCGATGGTTTTGAGTCCGAAAAAGGATTAAATGTTGGTTCTCCAGCAAATATTGCTCGTACAATCGCCAAAGAGATGGAATACTCAATGTTAGCCCTTGATAATGGAAAACAACTAATGTATCAAGGTGGTGTAGCATTAGGTCAAGCTTTGACTAATGGTTACAATTCCTATGGAAATCTCAAAACTGATGTAGGTGTATTAGCATCAAAAGGAATAAATAGTGAACAACTTCAAGCAAATGCAACAAGTGTTCAAGCAAACACCAAAGGCAAAGGTAAAACACAACAATCCTTGACCCCAACTATCAATATTGATATGTCAAACAGCACTATCATAGGAATCCAAGATTTAAACACAAGAATACAGAATGCAGTAGAAACTGCAATAGTACGAATGAACAGTCCAAATGGAGCGACTGGATATTAGGAGATGATAAAGAATGGCAAGTGAATATGACTATGAATATGCATTCACTTTCAGAAAACCTAAAGATTTTTGGGTACACCTAAACAAGCAAATGGTAATCAAGGACAGAGATACTTTGAATGATGATGGTCTTTATCATCTCATTCTATTCTCTTCATTACCAAAAGACCCAAATGAATGTATAGATAGTAATGGTTGCCTTAAACAAAGTGCAACTGGAATGACAAAAATAACAAGTGGATACACAGACCAAACATTCCATCTTGGAGTAGAATGGATTGACAATGGTGAAAATGGATTCAACCTTTTCCTTGATGAATGGGAAGATAACGATGACCCAACAAGCGAAAAGGTGAATGTTGAAATACCTATCGCTGAAGAAACAGAACTCTATGTAAGGGGGATTATGTTATGCAAGGTTACTGGTTCTGATACTGGAACAGATTATGTGGTGGCATTTACAAGGGAAAGCACACCAGTAAGAGTGTTCAATTACTTAACCTTGATGTATGGCTCATCCTTTGTAGGTCATCAAAGTTGCAATGGGGTGAACAACAATGCCGAATAGTGAAACCACATTCGTTTTCAGAAAAAGCAAATACTTTTGGAAATTCTTGAACAAGCAATTCGACCTTTCCAATATGAATGATATCTTTGAAACAGTAAATCAAGGGGATTACACTTTCGTGTTGGCAGAGCAAGTTCCAAATGATGTTTACACTTGCATTGATAGTGAAACTGGTTGCTTGATTGAAGATGCAGATGGGTTGGACACTATCGATTTGACCGACATCTACACTAACATTGATGCAGTAGAAGACTTGCCCTATTTCAAGCTTTACTGTGACTGGATACAAGATGGTGATGGTGGATTCGTAATCACCATTGATAGTGGATCTACAGATGTGCAAATCCAGTTGGGTGACAGTCAAACACTTTACTTGCAAGGGATGTTCCTTTGTAAGAGAGAAGCCAGTATGACTCACGATGAGAACTTCGTATTGGCATATGCAGTCATTGGTCAGCCAATCAACATTAGGAACTTCATTAATGTGCCATTTCAAGGAATGGTTGGTGGAGTAGGTTACTGTGCCACCCAACAATAAAAGGTGATAGGATGGCACAGAAGATATTAAGGAAAGCGAAATGGTTTTGGGAAGACTATGTAGGTGCAAAGTGGAAGAATGTTGATGTGGCTAATACTGGGGAAGGACTTGGAGCTTACTGTTATGTTCAAGGGAGCAATAGCAAATCCCAGTACAAGCCAAAGTCCTTGTTCTATCATTACCAAGTGACTGGCATTGACTCAACCAAGTACAAGATTGATAGTGTCAACTTCGTATTGGTCATCAGAAAGTTCAATCAGAAACAGAATGATTTCCCAACCATCAAAGTGTTTTATGGTGACAATAATGCACCATATCATAAAGAGCCAATTAAGGTTGTAAAGACTCACACTTTCTTGAAGAACCAGTATGAATTGGATAATTATACTTTGAACTTCGCTATCAAGGGATTGACTATTGCACAACTCAAGAATGTCATCATTGAAGTTGACTGGAGCAGAACAAAAACAACTGGCGAATCAGTCATAAGTGTGAATCGTGGAAGACTTGAAGTCAACTATTCATTGCAAGATCCGAAGTGGGCATTGTACAGTTCCATCAGTCCGACTTCAGCGACCACTAATGATAAGGTTGCTTGGAAGTTGACTGTGAAGAATAGTGGTTATTGTAGCAGTTCCAATAGTGTGCAATTGACATTGCCAAAGGGTGTTACTGTTGTATCTTCTACTGGAAAGGGTGCTTATAACACTTCATCAAAGACTTGGACTTTTGGTCAAGTCTGCAAGGGTGGAAGTGTAACAAGAACATTCTACTTGAAATCATCAAGTGTTGGTTTGAAGAATCTGAAAGCTACTAATAGTTCAAGTCTTGTGGTGAATAAGAGTGTTACTCAACCAGTTACTTTTATCCAGTATATTCCACCACCAAAACCAGTTGATGTTATCACTTACACTTTCTATGATGAAGCCAGTTTTGAGAAAGAGCCTTACCAATACTTTGACATCAATATTCAAGGCTATGGGAATAACCACATCGGCGAAGAGTATGTTTGCTATAATTTGGCTACATCAGAGAATGTGGAAATGTACTTGCCATTAAGGACTACTGCTGAACTCATTGATGATAATAATAACATTGTTGAATTGGTGACTGATTCCAGTATCGCTGATTCTGATAACAAGTTATGCTTACACATTGAAAGAATTGGTGATGATTTTGTCGCAAACATAAGGGTTTATGCATATTTCTTGGATGATACTTATGGAACTGTGACAACCACTCAAGGAAATAACACTTGGACTAAAGAATTCGACATCTTGCCACAAAGGGGTTGCAGATTATCAACCGATGATTTGATTTCAAGGGATAAGACTTATGTGACAAATAGTGTCAACATTGGTGTGCCTAACATTTGGACTGTCAGAGCTTCAACTTCAAGGCATAATTTCTTCGATGAGAAAAAGGAAATGATGGAAATCGCTATCGAAGATAGGATTGCATATATTGGTGTAATACCATTATCAAGATGTCATAAGGCTGATGTTACTGCAGATAGTAAGAACAGTCTTATTGAGAATAGGTATTTGAATCGTGTTTATTATGGAAAGAAAGGGGATTATTCTGAAGACATCAAGATGACCTTAAGGATGGCTTGGTATGATGTCGCAACCTTACAAGGATTGGTGGAAATGGATAAGCCAATCCCAATCGACACTATCCCTAATCGTGCAGATGGTGACCCATTAAACCATCGTGGATGGGCAGAAATCTACGAAGTCACCAACATCAAGAAGATAAACGATAGACTCTACGAATGCGATGTAGGGGTTAAATACCTTTCACACGATATCAACACCAAGTTCAACATCTCCGAAGCCAAGAAGATAACAGAAGCCAGTATCCAATACTACCTTGCACTCATCCACAATTACAATGAAGACTTGCTTGACCTTTTCAAGCTGAATTATTATGAGTTTTGGACTACATTGGAAGATGCTAATGGTGACAAGATTGGCAGTTACAACATAGATCCGAACACTACTTTGATTATGAGTAGGGATTTGAATAAGCATTCCATTTATGACATTAGGTTCAGAAACACTTTGCCAGTTTTGATGAGTGAAGATTATGATGGTAACTGGGAGTTGGCATTGCAAGTGGTGAATAAGGATGGTGGTGAGAACCCAGTATTGTTTGAGCATACTTATAATAATTTCAAGCATTATGATTTCACTAATCAGTATGCAGAGAATAGTGCTGATGCAACAAGCAAATACTTGAATGGTACTAATTATGAAACCATCCACTTTGAAAAGATAGGGTTAGGCTACGATGAATTAGCACCATTGATTGAAGATATGAAAACTGCTACTCATTTCAACACTATGGAGAATGTGGTCATTGAAAACCCTACTGACCAGTTTGAAATATTCTTGCTTGACAAGGATAATAAGGGAATCAGCAGTCAAGTTGTAGAAGTTAAGGTTAATGGTACTGATGGTTACAGTAATCGTTTCAATGTGATGACTGACATTTATGGTAGAGTCTTGTTTAATGTTGCTTGGGGAAATGGTGATTATACTGTTACTTTGATTTATAGGGAAACTGATAATTATAGGGCTTGTGAGTATTCCACTAATTTGCATATTGAGTTTAATTATGTCCAGTATCATTTCAGTTATCCATCAAATGTTACTGCTTTGACTCCAAGTTACCCATATGTCATCACATTGCTTGATGAAGATGATGAGCCAGTTAGCGATATGATGTTGCATTATAGCTTTAAGGAGATTGATGGTGATTATGGTTATGAGAGAACTGTTACAACAGATGAGAATGGTAATGCTACAATACCGATTGACTGGATCAATGGTACAGTTATGGTGAGAGTTGTTATGAAAGGATTTACTGATAATGGTACTGTTTATCAGCCAGTAAGTTGTGAGAATGGGGTGAATGTGAATGTCCAGTAGGGAAGATTTGAAGATACAAGCAGATGATATTGCAATAGTGCAAGGTGAGAAGCCAAAGGATTATAATGTGATTGTAACTTCATTAGATGATGCTCCTTTAAGTGGTGTTCCAGTTACCATTGCATTTTATAATAATGATTATTCTTTTGAGAGAACTGCTACTACCAATGAGTATGGTGTTGCAAGTGTACCGATTTATCTTACTGGTGATAGTTGGTTTGTTGATGTTCATTTCAAGGGTGATGAGAATTATAAGCCACAAGTGGTTACAAAGGAAATCATCATTGAGAAGTTTGAAAGATTGGATAGTTACATCACTTCAGAGAACCTTGTAATCAACATTGATGAGTATTCCCAAAATGGAACTTATTACACTATCACTTTAAAGGATACTTATGACAGACCAATCCAGTATGAGCCAGTAAGCATAACCATAGCACAGACTGGTGTTGATGAGCCACAAACCTATGCAAATTTTGTGATGGAAACAAATGGTAATGGTATCATTGAAGTTCCTTTCCAATCTGCCGATGAAAATGTGCAGATTACAACACAATATCTTGGTTGCACAAGATACAAACCTTGCATAAATGCAGACATCGTAACATTTGAAGAAGTTAATCCACGAAACACTATTGAATTTAGGATAGATGATTATGACCTTATACAGTACAAAATAGGAAATGGGTCTTGGACTGCACTTGGAATAGAAGATAGAGATGCTTTCTTGCAAGTGTACATCAACAAGTCAAGCAACAATCGTGAAACCCATAATGGTTGGTATTTCTTTGACTCATTGAAGAATGGAACTTATAAGGTTACACTATTCTTTGATGGGCAAAGCAGTTTTGCAATTGGTGATTTTAGCAACACTTATCCTTTCTGCCGAACATTCACATTCGTAAATTCATTTGATAATAGAATGCCTTTGCAAAACTTTGCAGAAAGCCAATGGGGTTGCACATATAGTTTTGATGTAAGACATAGTAAGGGAAATAGGTATCAATCATCTCCAACATCTATACCGAAAGTGGGAACTGGTTGGTATACACAATATAGGGTTACATATGATTTTGAACTACCACATAATGTAATATATGTTGGGCTTGATGGAACAAATGGCACATCTCCAAGTAATCTTGGGCAACTGGAAACATATTGTCAAGAAGTCATCAAGGTAACCCCACAGAAATGGGTTGATGAAGATGGAATAACAAAATCCTATATTGAAGTGGACTTCACAATGTTGCCTACTACCAACAAGCAAACTTGGGGGAAACAATTATTAATGTATTTCCTAATTAACCCTAATGATTACATTAGTGGAACAGATGTGTTAATGTGGAGCGAAGATAACTTTGATGGTGGTGGATCAACTGCAACCATAACCGAAGATGGATTCGGCGATGGTGGAGAAACCTATCAGAACATTAGTTTGACAGTAAGCAACAGTAATGCAGACATTCACGAAAAGATTAATGATTATGCAATAATAAGACTATTAAATACTGACACTTTGGAAGAGTTTTATTTTAACACTTATCTCCTTGATAGTGTTACTGCATCATATATCCAATTTATGTTGGTTACTGGGCATTGGGAAATGTATGTTGTTACAACAGAAACATTGAACTCAATATCCAGTACAAAATACAAGGGTGCAATGTATCATTCTACTGCAACCATCGATACTGAAAGTTCAGTAACTCCACCACAGACCACTATCATTGCACAGTCAGAAAACTATATCGACTTGGGAACAGACACTCCAACATTCGTGGATGACACAATAACTACTGCAACAACCGATGATGATATTCATTCCATAATGGCATTAGAGTTCACCAACAGTAACTACTATCGTTTAAGCTTTAATGCTGAAATAACTGGTGGCTCAACCATAATCTATGGAGCAGATCCTACACTTGAAACAATGGATGGGTTATTCATCAACAACGATAGCATAACATTGTATAATGATGACCTTGAAATGGATAAGCTCATATTTGACACTCCATTGTTCAGTCAAGCGATAAACAATGTGTTGATTCAAAGGTATGGTACTGCAGTCACTATCTTCGTGAACGATGAGCAAGTCTACAAGACCGAACTCTTAAGTTGGAACACTTTCGGAGTATATCAAAATGCTACTGATTCTGAAATGACATTATCCTATTTCACACTTGAACCTTACATCACTACAGACATAACACCATCAGTCGCTGATTATGATGGTACAGTATTCGGTTCTGACATTCGCTTGGAAATCAAGGATAACCAATTGGACTTGATTGACTATGGAATGCTCCCACAAGGTGCAATAGGTGGTGGAAAAATCATCTTGAATGATATCCCACTCAACGATGCGAACAAGTATGCACTTCGACTTGAGATGAGATACAACAACACAAGATTTGAAAGACTCAACAACCTAACTGGAGAAATGCAAATGAGAATCTACGAAGACATCAGCACAACTGATGCAGTCAAGGATTATGCAAAAGCATTATGCTCCCCAATGCCAGTACCAAACAGTAAAACACTATTCACAAGGCATTCCGATGAGGGTACATTGTATTTCGTGCAAGACCCATACGATTCAACCCCAACCTACCTTACAAATGCATACAATCTCTATAAAGGTGGTGTGGAGATTACAACCGAAACTGGAATCTCATTATTCAATTTGGATAATGCATACTCCCCAGTTTATGTCGGCAACGAATTAGTGAGAGCCGAATTCCACAGAAGAAGTGGATTCATCGGAATATCAAGATACGATGAAACAAGTGGAGAATGGGCAACAGTAAACACCTTAAAGCTCAAGAACTACCCACAGTTAAGTCTTAATGAGTACAATGATGACTATGCTGAAATCCAATTCGGACAGACAGTATGGAAATTCTATCGTGGAAGACCATTCATCATACTCAACCATCCAAAAGATGACTTGAAGATAATGAACCTTGTCGACAGAGTATACTGCGAAACAGTAGAAAACCAAAGGGGGATGGGATTCATAGAAGAACACGATGCAAACTGTAGTGTATTCAACCCACAATTGAGTATCCAACAGTTCAAGCAAGAACTCCACATAGGACAGAACATCAAACTTGACAACTTTGAACTATACCAAGCATATGCTAACAACAACATTGGAGAAGTCGCAACCAACTCTCAACTGGGGATCTTGAACATTGACAATGACAATGCATTGCAAATCTACAAGGATGATACCAAACTTGCATTGAATTTCCCATCCTATTCCAGTTATGTTGAGAGAGTCAATGACACTTTCACATTATCAATTGATTACTTGGATTGCCCATTTGAAACCATACAAATCAAGGCAAGGGGATTCGATGATAAAGGTGCAGTTCCAGTCAAGGATGGTATCCAATATGGTATATGGGAACAGACAGTAACTGTAGAAGTGGACACTACTGCAACAGATAGTGTAAGAGCAACTTTTACTGGATGCCCAACTGAAGTCAAATACTTGGACTTCGTGATAATATTCAATGGAGCAAACAGTACCGATATAATAATGAAAGACTTAATGTACTACGATGGAGATGCAATTATAAACCACGATATTGACACCAGTAGAGTATATGCAGAGCAAGTGGAAGTGCAATTCGCTGACACTTACTATGCAAACATCTACAATGACAAGTCCAATTGTGGATTATGCATAGGCAGACCATACCAAGAGCCATTCAGCTTAAGAAGTCTATATGCAAGTAACGAAACAGTATTGATACCATATCTGAAAAACAGTAAGGAATGGGATAAACCATCACAAGTGTTCCTTGAATACTTGAATGCGAATAGGCAAGTCATAGACATTGACTGGGAGAACTAAAAATGTCATTCAGTAGACACATAGTCAGAAACTTCAATGCCAACAAGACAAATCGTATTCGTTACGATGATGATGATTTCCTTTGTCAAATATTTCGTTTTGACAAGACTGCAGAAAAGCATTATACCCCCACTAATGGAACTATAACTACAAGTAATGTAGTGAATGGTGAGCAGAAATCATTCAATGGGATGAGTTGCTATCAAAGTCTGAATGATAATCAAATGACTATCAAGATAAAGTACAATGCAAAGGAAACAAGCCCAAATTATCGCTTGGAACTCTTGTTTGCAAACACTCACAAGAAAACAACAACAAGCAAGAAAGAATCCAACCTAAAGGCAACTGCAACCATCAAAGTGAATGGCGAAACACTAACAAACAGTATGACAATGATAGGTACAGATGTCAACTTCAGCAGAAACTACCAGTATTGCACATTGGGGCAAGGGGAGAACACTATTGAATATGTTCTCTCATCCAACACCTTATTCATTGGTTTGGCAATTAAAAAGTATGAGATATGGGAAGCCAAAAGGCATAACACAAGGAATGACAAGCTCACAATGATAAAGGCTACTGTAGAGCATACCAATGAGTTTAGGGTTAACACTATGACTTGTGAGTTTATGTATTATCACGAACTGGATGAATTGTTACTACCTACTGATGCTAATGCTAATCGTAGTGGGCTTATCTTCGATTATCGTGATGAAATAAACTTGTATGTCAAGGATGTAAATGGCAATCAACAATTAGTGTTTGGGGGTTACATATCGACTTGCGAAGTTGATGATTTGCTCACGAAAGTTACAATGGAATGTGCAGACCGATTAATTGACTTGGACAGAAGATACTGCCTATCCGAAGTCACTATCAACAATTACCAAACAGATGAAAATAATGATTACAGTTCCCATATCGACTTGAAGAAGAACTACAACAATTATAGTGATCCTTTAAAGTTCTTGTTGAATAATAGTGAAATCTATTTGAAATCTAACTTGAAGATTGGGGATTCATTAGTTGACAGAACCAGTAGAAACTTGGCAACCTATAAGACTGGAGCATATACAAAGCTTACAAAGAGCAATATGGGTGCAAGTGTAAATGCAAACAGCATTACAGTTCGTAATGGTGCAGATACCTTGAAGCCCCAATCATTGGTAATATATGATGATGGGGTCAACAAGGATACTGTATTGTTGAATACTTATCCAAATCTTTATTTCCACTATGGATTGGGAGTGGAGAAATGGGAAGAAAAGGTTGAAGAAACCAAGACTGTTACTGTTCAAGGCAGTACACAAGCAAGTTCCACTTGGATTAAAAGGGCTAATAGTATAACTTCAGCGACTGGGAATAGTGCAATCAAACCAATATGGCAATACTGCTACTCAAAAATCAAATATGTCTATAAAAAGAATTTCTACCAAAGTGCAGAGAAAACTTGGAGTACAAAGAAAGGAAACTGTTGTTGCCAAACCGAAGTCTTATTGAATCTGCTTAATGCTAAAGGTGTGACTGACTTGCATTACTGCCATTCACATAACAGTAAGGGTGGACATATCTTCGCCAAAGTCAATGGAAAATACCTTGACCCAACAACAAGAAATGGATATGGTAACTACATCAGAACATATGGCTCACCAGTAAAGATAACTGATTTCCCAAACAAACCATTCTAAAAGGAGATGAATATAAATGGCTACAAAGAAAACATTCTATATTGTATCAGACAATATTCAGACAAAAGCAAAGGATAAGGCAAGGATACAAGCCATCGCTAAAGCATTTACTTCAATTGGTCACAAAGCAGTTGTTGGAGCAGTCGGTTCAAATATGCACACCAAACCCAAAAGTTATGGTTGCACCAAAAAGAACGATGTGTGGGTCTGTGTCTTCGGTGGGGCTTGTGCTGGTACTATAGCCGATTTAACTGGTTATACTGGCTTTGGAGATTGGTTCAAGAATGACCAGTTGAAGAAAGCCAGTTTAATGTTCATATTCGTTTCAAAACCCGAAGGTAGGGCTTCAGACTTGTCTGCTATCAAAAAACTGGGCATAGCACACGATGATAACTTTAGTGGGAAAGTTAAGAACTTTACTGGTATCAAGAACCCATCAAATTACTTGAAAAACCATAATGTAACTTGGATAGAAGATGGAACAACCCAAGCGATTGTCAACAAGATCCGAAACCAACAATTCAATGGTAGTGGGTTGAATCTTGGTGGAACTAACCAAACTGGTGAAAAGGAAATAACCAACAGTTACACCATTACACACGGTTTTGACAAAGATACACCCTTTGAAGCTTACTTGAAGATAGATTATGCAGTCAACAAGAGAAATGGTGAAACGAAGACCATCTATGTTGATTGGAGTAGCGAAGCCCCAAGTACAAGTAACAAGTTTGACAATGATTTCGGTATCGTTTGGCAGAATCGTAAAAAGTACATCCACGAAATCGACTTGTTGGATAGGATTAAGACTGCTGAAAGAGATTATGCACAAACATCGGATAATAAGTATTACTTGAAAAAAGTCACTTTTCTTCGTGATTTTCAGAATGTACTGGATGATATCGATACTGAAGAAGATGAGTCAAAGGCATATGATAACAAGGATAAGTCAAGTTACAAGATGCTACTTTATGATTTGGGAGTCTTTAGTGGTGAAGTCGCAAAGATGGAATCATTGGGAGTGAGTGGTAAGACAATCCTTGATGGTATGAAAAACATACTGGATAAGAGTGGCTACGATTGGAACATCAAGTATAGCAAGTGGAGAAATGGTGATTACTTGAACTTTACTGATGGTTCTGATGATGAAAAGGATATCAAGTACACTTTTGATGAGAGCTTTACTGGGAATGTCATTGGCATCAGCAATGTTAAGTATTCTCCAACAAGTCAATTGATGAATAGTGCAGTCACTATCTTCAAAAGCAAGAAGAAAGAGAATGACCCTACGATGACTTACAATTATGCGAAGAAGTCGAAGATTGGTGAGATATTGCGATTTGGTGAGCAGATGAAAGTTGAGAACTTGACTACTGAAACTGGTAGCAAGGAAGCGACCCAAAAGGCTTATGATAATTTGATGAAATATTTTCAACCAATCACCACTTTTACTGTGAAGAGTGTAGGGCTTCCACCAGTTGGTATTAATGATTGGGTTGAAACCAAGATGGTGAACCCATTGCTTACTAATGAATATCAGATAGCAAGTAGGAAGATAAACATTGATGTGACTGACAGACCAATGATACAGACAGAGTTTGGATTGGGAGATGTGGATGCACCATTGAAAGTGAAAAACAACCTTGCAAATCAGAGAAAGAAACTGGTAAGGGAAGCTTTAGACTTGGATGAGCCAGTAACATATGATGATAAACTGGATGACAATTATGTATGGGTGAACTAAATATGTTGAATATGGATCAAGCACAACGAAGAGATATAGACATTACTTTGGATGATAGGTTGACATTGGCGATAGATGAAGAGAATATCGCTGATAACCCTTACATTTTTGAGCCATCAAGTTTCATTGGGAATAACTGGTTCAAGCAAGGCAGTAACATTGTGAAGTTGAATCTTGCAGAGCAAGACAGTATAGTGTTTGTTTCTGCACCATTGGTCAAGTTGGCTCAAAAGGACATTACTAATGTTATAGTTTCATTTGATTATCAAGTTTCGAATGTGAGTGCGAATTACCCTATCTTGAGCAACATTAGTTTGACTTGTATGGAGATGACCAATTACTTTTTGGTCGAAAACATCCTAACAACACAAGGACATATAGATATAGATTGCTCATTATTCAACTTTAGCAGTAATGTTGTAAATACTGCAATAAGTGAGCAAGGATTCAAGGTAGGAATCAACTTCGTGGGCAATAAATCAAATGCAACTATAAAATTAAGCAATGTAAACATCAAGTTCAAATATCAGAACAAATTAGCCACCCAAGAAGATAGTGTAGTGAACAGACTTGAACCCCACATAGACTTTTGGAGAGAAGATGATGACCTTGTACTCCAAATCGGTGGTGATGCAAGTGGTAAAGGTATTGATAGGGGTGGTGGTGACATTGACACCTATAGTAAAGCTGAAATAGATGCAAAGTTGGATTTGAAAGTTAATACTGAAACTGGTAAAGGGTTATCCTCTAATGATTATACTTTGACTGAAAAGACAAAGTTGGCAAGTGTTGAGTCTAATGCGAATTATTATGTTCATCCAAGTAATCATCAGACTGGCATTATAGTTGAGCAATCTGCTTTGGATAGGTTGGAAACTTCAGCTAATGCTACTCAACACGAAATTAACCTTGCGATTAATAGTAAGATTGGGCAAGGGGGTGGTGGCTCTGTTATTGGTACTGGTAGTTTCAGTATTGATAATAATGGGCATTTGATAGTTGAATTACCGAATGGTGTAGACAATCCTTATTTTATTAATAATAATGGGCATCTTGTCTACGATACATCAAATACATATAATGGAGAATAATTTATGACTCAATATGATTTAGGGCAAGTTGTTGGTGCAGATGGGCAAGATGGTGTTGATGGTAGTGATGGTTCTACTATTTGGTACACTTCTACTGCTCCAACTTATGCGAATAGCAAGTATACTTTTACGATTAGTAATTTAAGTGGTAAGACTGGTTTCACTATTGCAGTTAATGACCTTATCTTTTATGATACTTATTATTATATAGTTTCAACTGTTAATTTTACTACAGTAGATTGCAGTACAAGAGTCAGTATTAAAGGTAGTGATGCAAGTGTTACTATTGTTTCAAGTTGGTCTGCTACTACAAGTGATAGTAAGGTTGCAAGTGAGAAATTGACAAAGGATAGCCTTGATGATAAGGTGAGTAAGAGCAGTACAACTGGTCTGCTTAAAAACGATGGAAGTGTTGATACAACTTCTTATTCTACATTCGATGGGAATTATAATAGTTTGACTAACAAGCCAACTATCCCATCTGCAAGTAGCACTACCCCAAGTGCTGATACAACAAGTGGTTCGTATGGTAGTGGAACAAGTTATGCAAGGAGTAATCATTCTCATCCGAAGTCAAGCTTGTATGCAGAGAGTAGTCATACTCATACGAAATCGCAGATTACTGATTTTCCATCATTGTCTACTGTGGCTACAAGTGGATCTTATTCTGATTTGAGTAATAAGCCAAGTATTCCATCTTCATCTTCTGATTTAAGTGATGGTTCTGATTTGATTAAGAAGAGCAGTACAAGTGGTTTGATTAAGAATGATGGTAGCATTGATAGTAATAGTTATTTGACTACATCAAGTGCAAGTTCTACTTATCAGACTAAATTGGTTAGTGGAACTTCAATAAAGACTATTAACAATGAAAGTTTGCTTGGTAGTGGGAATATTAGTGTTGGTGGTTCTTCGGTTGATATTGTTACTGCTTGGGAAACAACTCCAAGTGATAGTAAGGTGGCTTCAGAGAAATTGACAAAGGATACTTTGGATACGAAGATTGCGAAGAGTAGCACTACTGGACTTGTTAAGAACGATGGGAGCATTGATACGAATACTTATTTGACTTCAAGTGCGATTACTGGTATGCTTACCACTTCGGATATTGCGAATAATTTGACTACTACTACAACTGGGAAAGTGTTGGATGCAAGTCAAGGTAAGGCATTGGCAGATTTGATAGGCAATGCGATAACCTACATTAATCAATAGGTGGTGATTTAGATTACTAATGATACTAATACTCTCAATGGCTCACTTGCTCAACTTGGTGAAACCCTTGCAAGTAACATTACTCAAAAGGGAGTTACTGCAAGTGCAAGTGATGGTTTGACAACATTAGCGAATAAGGTGCTACAAATTAGTGGTGGTGGTGGCTCTACTGCGATATATGAGTCAGATATGACATCTGATGATGGAAAATGGGTAGCAAGTGGTGGAAACCGAACAGTAACATATAGTAGCAATGGTTGTAATGTAACTGGAACTGCAACAAGCGATGGTTTCTACAAACTTGATGAAACACAAGTAACCATTCCATCTGAATTTACTTGCGAATTTGACATAACCGAAGCCACACAAGGAGCATACTCTGAAAGTACAGACTTCGTAGTAGGGAACATAAGCATAAGGAAACAATCCAGTAAATTATATATAAGTTATGTCAATGGTACAAGCACTTATAATACAACATTCCCATCATATCCAGTAAATGTGAAAGTGGATTTTGGAGCAACTGTTTCAGTATATGTGAACGATACATTGATTAATCAGACTTGGACTGGCGATTACCAATATATTGGTTTCAAGACTTACAATCAAAGGAGTATAACTGTAAAGAATGTGAAAATAGAAAGCAATGCACCTTACTCTCCTTGTGCAGAGTACATAGCAGAAATAGATAGTGCAATTGAATACATAAATGGAGATGGTACATAATGGTGAACGATACAAGCACATTAAGTGGCTCATTAGATGAGATGAAAGACCAGTTAATCTCTGAATTGGCGAACAAGGGAGTTACTGCTACATTCTCATCAACAACTGGATTACTGGGCTTGATAGAGAAGATAGGAGATGTGCCTTATACAGATGTAAGTGGAGCGATAGCAACTATTGTAGGACACCCAACCTATTTAACAACACATTACATTGAAACTGATTTGTTGTTTCCTTACTGGGCAGTCTACATCAAGGATATTAATGGCACTAATTTAAGTGGCAAATCAGTAAAACTCTACATCGATGGAACATACAAAACAACTGGAACTTCAAGCAGTACAGATGTATGGTTTGATTTAGGTTTACAAGGGATTACACAAGGGCAACATACACTTAAAGCAGTATTTGATGGCGATAGCACTTATGCACCATCAGAACTGGAAGTTACTGCAACCTTTGAAGATATTCTAATAGAATAGGAGATGATACTATTACAAACGATTTAACAACATTGAATGGTGCATTGCAAGAAACCATAGACCAGTTAGAAAGCGAACTTGACAACAAGGGAGTAACTGCAACATACGATAGCAAAACTGGGATACTTGGATTGGTTTCAAAAATAAGTGATATACAAACTAATAAATGTCCGAAACTTGTAATGGGAGAATTTACAACTGGCAGTAGTGGTGGCTCAACTGGAAGTGTTTCATTAAACTATACTGGAAATGGCTATCCAATAATGTTCCTTGCATATGTCAAAAATGGAGTATACAACCCCTCATCAACTGGTGATACAACTTGGTACAATTCAGTTTCAAGATACGATGTAGGATTAGTCATAATGGTAAAAGCAGACACCACCACAACACCAACCTATGCAACAAGTGGAACAGAGAATACTGGTGCAATAAGTTATGTCTACAAAAACTCAACTTCAAATGCAACAAGTTATGGAAGAAGTGGGTCAATGACTGCAAACACCTACACATCATCATCAACAAATGCAAGTACAAGTTCAACAATGATACGATTCAAAGGAAGCAACAAAGCCCTATCCTATTACATTGGAAATCGCTCAAGCAGTACATATGGATTAGCAAGATCCACAACATTTTCTTATATCATAGTCTATTCAGAATAAGGTGATAATATGGTGAAATTCAAAGTAGCACTAAAAGATTTACTGGGCAAAGCATACTATCGCTACAATATGGGCAACACCATTACAAATGGAACAAAAGGACAGACCAATACAATCCGATGCACAGTAACAAACATATTCGGAAACCCAGTAAGCGATAAAGAAGTTACCCTATATGCACAAGGAACAGAAGTCAGTACAAAGACAACAAATGCACTTGGATATGTCGAATGGGAAATACCATTAAACAATGCAAGTTTAAGGCTTTATAAAATCGATACTCATTCAACATACACCATCGTGAACAATGGGGGTTGGAAAAGCACATCAATCACAAATGGAACACTATACTATAATGAAGATTTAAGACTATGTCATTTGCGATATAGCAGAACATTCAATAGTGCAACTGCAAACACGATGTACGAATGGGGGCAACTAATCCCAAGTGGTTACAGACCCCCTTTTATGACAACTGGAAATGGAAATCGTAATGGAGCAACATTAACAATTGATAGTGATGGATATCTTTATGGAAGATTCCAAACTGCATTTAGCAGTAGCACATCATTTTATTATAGTGTAATGTGGCATTATTAGGAGATAAAAGACAATGACAATTAGATTTGATAAAGCAGAAATGCAAAAAGCAATGAAACAAGTAAAAGCAAGTGTAAAAAGTGGTAAAGGGCAACCAAGCCAACTTAAAATGAAAGCAATGAATGGCAAAACCTACACAATGAAACAAAAAGCATACTGTGGATTATTCGACAACCAAGTCAAATTCTATATGGCAAATAGTCGCTACCCAAATTACACAACATACTTATACGATTCAGCCACAGCTTTTCGTGGTGTACCACAGCCAACATCATTTTCGTGTGGATCAACTTCATTATCCAATGCAAGTTCTCAAGTATTATGCTATGCAACAGAGAAAAGATGCAGAGAAGCTTGTAACACTACCAAGAATGGAACAAGCCCATCCAACTTAATCAAAGGAGCAGAAAAATTAGGTATGAAAGTTGAGAAAATCAATCGTACTTATAATGCAGTTAAAAGTGCATTAAGTAAAGGTTATTCTGTTATTGCCCATATTGAAACTGGTGGGGCTACAAAACCCCAATGTCTTGGTTTCAGTTCCAATTTTGGTCATTGGATTTCAATCTATAATGTTACTGGAGATTACAAATTCAAAGTGTATGACCCAACAAAAGGTTACAAGACTTGCAATGCAAACCAAATCATAAAAGCCACCAATGGCAGAGCAATTTATTTCTATCAAGTCAAACCATTATAGTTTGGCTTCTTTTTTTTATCATAGACGCATCAATTCGTATTGTTGCGAACATTCTACCATTATACAATACCTTTATATACTACAAAATATAATAACTATTATTATCTAATTGCTCTTTTTTGGTTAATATATCGTAGTAGATATTATTACAATCCCACGATATATTGTAGCACCTTAAAAGAGTAAAACCATTTTAAGGTGAAATATATGGTAGAACAAAGTATTAAATTTGAACAATTCGTAGAAGAAAGAAACCTTTCTAAAGCAACCATAAAACAGTATCGTGCAACTCTTCGCCAATACTGTGAATTCAATGGTATGAGCCTTGATGAACTATTCGCAGAAGCTGATGCTGAAGAAGAAAAAGGCATCAGACTTAAGAAAAGAACCTTAAGAACAAGACTCACCAACTTCAGAACTGCAATCATAGAAACTGACTCCAAGAACACCATCACCAACAAGGTCAACCAAGTCAAAACATTCTATCGCCATTTTGAGATTGAGATTCCAACCTTGCCTTACTTGTCTGATAAGAACATTCGTAAGGAAGCCCCAATCAGTTTTGATGACATCCCTACTAAAACTATTATTAGGGAAGCCCTTGACTTCAGCAGTCTAATGATGAGAGCATTCATCCTATTGCAATGTTCAAGTGGAATGGATAAATCCACAGTCCTATCACTTACTGTAGGTCAATTCCTTGAAGCCACCGAAAAGTACGATGAAAACAAGTCTATCCACGATAACTTGATTACAATTTACTCCAGTAAAGAGTTAATCATCCCAACATTCAAGCTCAAAAGACCAAAAGTCAACGAATACTACTACACCTTTTGTACTGCAGAATGCACCCACGAAATCGTGAAAATGTTGCTCAATGAGAATCGTGAACTCACTTGCGAATCAAAGCTTTTCAAAGTATCAAGCAACTATGTGAACACCTTGATGGGTAGAATCAACGATGTATTGATGCTTGGAACTGTAGGCACTACTGGATACAATAGGTTCAGATCCCATATGTTAAGGAAGTTCAATGCAACTGCCCTTTGTAATGGGGAGAATGCATTGACTGAAGAAGAAGTGGATTTCATACAAGGTAGGAGTAGGGGAAAGATTCGTGAAACCTACTTGAAGAAGAACCCAGTTCAACTCAAGCATCGTTACATCCAAGCGATGAACAATGTACTCATCAACCACGAAAGTTCAGTTCGCAATCAGCAAATTCGTGAACTTGAAAGGAACGAAGATGAAATCGCTAAATGGATTGGCATCTTCAAAGAATTAGGTATGAAAGTTGAAGAATTATAATATCTTCAACTCTTTTCTTTTTTTAACATTCAATATAACAATAGTTATATTATTACTTTTCAAATGCTCTAATACTCTTTTTAAATATCAGCAAAAACAGAAAAAAAGATGGTGAGCATAACTGCAATTATGCCCACCCAATTGCAACCAGTAAAAAATAGTATTCCGAAAGAGAGATGAAATAATATGATTTAGTGATTGCACATAATACATATATCACTCATCACTTATAATTCTTTGTTCTTCAACATAGACTTTCAAACCATACTTGATGAAATCAACAACTATTTCTGTGACAGTCACTTCTTCATAAATGCTCATCAATTTCAACTGTTTTTTCATTTCTTTATCAATTCTTAAGCTTAAAGTTGTAGTATTTTCAGCCATAATAATCACCTTATAAGTAAATATAATATTCATATATTTTATTATATATTATTTTCTATTTGCATTTTGTATTATTTCAACATATAATATTTTGTAGTATATAGAAATAAGATAACTTTATATATTACACAAACAAATATTACATCAAGCAAAGTTAACTGATACTGCAATACCCTTAACTTTTGCTGAAGAAAATCCGAAAGAGAGATGAATATGAGAATCGACAAGAAACTATCAAAAGATAAAGTGATGGTCGAAATGACCACACAAGAGTACGATGCCTTTGTACGATTAATGAAAGCGATGGACTCCCATCTAAAAGACTACAAAGGTGGTAAATGATGAGAACTATTTTTAAGAAAAACCAAGAAGCCAATCGCAAGTCATTATACCCACAACCAACTGTCAAGGTACGAATTCGTGACATACAAATCGTGATTTGGACAGTCATTATCTACACTTGCATTGTAGGATCTCTTGGAATATTATTCAATTTATGACTTTTATATCATCAGATTTTGATATAATTCCTCCATAATTTAATCAGTAGGAGCAATACTGGTGTCTTTAGGGGGTTCGATTCCCCCTATTGCTCTTTGGATTGCTTGGATGAAACCAACCATTATTCTCCAAGCAATTCCAGTTAAAGGTGTTTAATATAAGTGGGAAAATGGTTGCCAGTAACAGTTGGTGAGTCAGATGCTTTTACATTTTTTTCATCTGATTGCAAGGTTCGACTCCTTGCTACTGGCTTTCAATTGCATTGATAATTAATGTAATCGTGATTAAAAAACTTTCAAATTTGATTAGTGCAATTGGATGACTGGTCAGTTATATGCTGACTGGAAAAGTGGTAGTGGTGGAGAACACCTATACTACCACATTTTGAAACATATGAAAACTATAAAGAATTAGATAATTTAATTTCTATGATGAATACTCATTGGATAGTTAGTATAGTATTCAAAATGAGAATTATTAAAATAATGACTAATATTTAATGAAATCTTATTAATTTATTATCAATCTAACTATCCACCAACCTTTGGTTGGATGATGGTGGCAGTAACTGTAATATGGGGGTTATGTACTCTATTCATATAAATCGCCTAAAATTACATAACTCATTTACACCCCTTTTACTAAAATATTCTTTTTCACCCCCTACCATTATAGTTACTGCCACTATCACCCAACTGAAATTGTGATAGGCTCATATTTGGACTCTCGGTTCTTGCCCAGTACAAGTGGGATGGTATCAGCTATTTGATCCAGTAGGTGCAAGTCCTACCTTGAACCTTTTAGGGATTCACTATAGTGGTTTTGCTTATTTTTTCCACGAATCCCTAAATTGCTCTATTCATAACATCAAACCTTTTAAAGTAAGGCAACTGGTGTTCTTTGTAGTGGGTTCGATTCCCCTATTGCCTTATCCATCTTGTGTTAGTGGGTTACTGCACAAGATAACATTTATTTAATTAATTTATTAGGAGATGAGAAAAAATGGTAGAACTGTTAGAATCCCAGTCTTCATTTGATGAAGACAGAGTAACAATGAATACCTTTCTTTCAAGTGTCAAAAGTTGGCACAAGAAAACTGGCATCCATTGTGGTGTAGAAAAAGTGTACACAAAAGAAGAGCAAGGTAAATATGGCAAATACACCTTATTCACCTTGAAGATGAGCATCTTGGATGATATGTCTAAATGTAGAGCAAGAGTCCTTGATGATGATGGGAAAGTTGTCATCGAAGAAGACAATCTTGGAAACGAAGTTGAAAAGATTGAAATAATCGATGATGCACAAGAAGTCACATTCTTCTTGTTCTGCAACCACGATAAGGAAGAAGATGGAATCCTTGTATGTGGTGGAAATAGTGCATTGGCTGAATTCGTAAGACCAGTCTTCGTAAGTTGTGGAGAAATCCCATCCGATTTTACTGGTGGAATCAAATTCACCCAAGAAGAACTTGAAGAAGCTCTTGATGGTTACGAATGTATGGTACATTGTGGTATCAACAAGAACAAGAAGATGTACCCAGTAGCAGAGAATCTCTAAAAGGGTTCTCTGCTTTTTTTTTGGATTGGTGATGTAATGGCAATTAGAGTTACTGAACATTTGTCAATGGACATCCATCCAACTTCAGCGAAAAAGTATGACATTGTAACTATTCGTGGCAAAAGGACTGACATATTATTCTCTTCAGATAAGCAGATAACTTCTTTCAGTAAGCAGAATAGTGGTAAGAAAGTTATCCAATATCTTGAGAAAAAGATCCGACACGATGATATTCTTGACTTGATGAGAGAAGATGATAGTTCACTTGGGATGTCTGCAGATGATTACAAGCAAGAATACATCCAACGAATACTTTCTGAACTGGAGAATCTTCGCAGTAACTTGTGTGGTAATTTCAAGGAAGCCGAACAAGTTGCAAGGGATGAATTCATTGAACTGGAAGAAATAAAGCAACTTATCATTATGGGTCGCAAGTATCCATTATTGTTCCAAGAGTTCAGCCAAAGATGTGGTGAGCTTGGTTTCACCCCACTTGAATTCATTACTAAAGTGACCGATGGTCTTGGTGTAGGGCTTGGTATTGAAGTTCTTCGTGCTTTCTTCGGTTTCTTGCAGACTTATTTGGGTTATAAAGGCACAAATGTCATCGCTATTGGAAGCCAAGCAAGTGGGAAGAGCCATATCATAGAATCTGCATTGCGATTGATTCCACAAGAGAAAGTGTTCTATGGGGTTAAAAGTGTTGCTTATTTCTTCAGAAAATTCAACCATCAAGACTTAACTGGATGTATCTTTTATCTTGGTGACTTGGGTGGTGACCACGATGGGGATGATACGATTCGTATGAGAGATTTGTTGAAACAACTCTCCACAGATGGTTATGTGGAAAGGGGAGTGGTTGACAACAACAATGATAATATGGCTGAAGAACAATGGGTGCAAGGTTACCCTTGTTTGTGCTATACTACAGCGAACGAATCTATCATAAATGACCAAGAGAAATCAAGGAGTATCATCATTACCCCACCTTATGTTGACCCTAATGCTTTGATGACTTTCAAGGCTATTATGTCAAATCAAGGGAGTTATGCATCAGAGATTGAGCAAGTGAATCGTGATGTTGAATCCATTCAAGGATTGGTTCATTACTTGTCAAGCGAAAAGACCGATGTAGACATATTCAATGTATATATGTATGACATCGTGGAGTACATTGGGATGATTGATGATTTTAATCGTAAAGTCGATGAATTTAATAGCATCTTGAAACTTTCTTGCACACTTAATAAAGGGAAATGTGTTTATCATCGTGAGTATGATGGTGAAGAATATCCCTTACTGTTAGCAAGTAAGCAAGATGTCAGAACTGCCTTGACCATCTTTGACAGTAACAATAACTTGTTACCTAATGAAGTCAGATTGGTGAATGGAATCTTCAAGAACTTCAAACCCTACAATGTAGGGAAAACCAAATCCACAACCGAATACGAAGAAGCTGTGAAATTCCAAGTAGGAACATTAGCCGAATCAAAAGATGTGGACTGGTTAGGAGAAAACGATGAAGACCAGTATTTCTTCACAGAAAGGTACTTGAAGTCAGAATTTGGCAGTCACAACTGGTATCGTGCCAATCGTAACGATATCGGTGCAAAGATAAGGAAACTCTACGATAACAACTACCTTATCAAAATCGGAGAAGATGCCAAGCAACCAGTCTATGCTATAAATGGACACCTGTATGATGGGTCAAAAGTCAATCGTACAGAACCCAACTTCAGCAAAGAAAACCTTGAAAAAGGAAAAGAACTCTTGTTGAAGAATTACTGTGGCATAGAAGAAGAACTCAACGAATTCATCCAAGAGAACTCCAAGATCCGAAAAGGAAGCGAAATCTTCTTTGAAACATTGTTAAGGTCACCACCGATTTATAACTTGGGATGGTTGCAATGAAAGTCATAGATTTCAATGAAAGAGTAGAATGGGAAACTGCAAAGATAATGGTTGAAACCGATGGGGTCAACAATACAAGTGTAAAGTTACTTGACAGAGATTACAAGTACATTTACACTCACATCAAGAAGAATGCTCCAGTCAAGGCAACCACCATCTTTGAAAGATTCCCCAAGATGGATGTAGAACAGATTTTATACGATTTAAGAGAAATGTACCTTATTTATTTCGTGAGAGATGATTGAATATGAGTATGTATGAAATTAGCGATGAGCAAAATAATCGTTTCTTTGTTGAATCAAAGGAACTTGCTTGTCAAATAGTGAATGAAAAGGAAAACCCTTTCATAAACATTGTTGAACTTGATGATAGGATACAAGTGTCCAAAAGGCATATTGTGAAATCCTATGAACATTTTTTAGAATATTTTTATTAGGTGATGCTGATTGATTTCAAGGAGAAATGTGAAGAATTAAAGAAATTGATTATTGCATCGTATGATTGGAATGGTGACTCAAGCTTTGATGAAAGGTTGGAAGAGAACTTGGCGAAAAATAAGGAATTAAGGGATTTTTATTATGAACACTTTAGCAATATTTGAACCAAAAGAGCATTACTTGACTACTGTCTATCGTGGCAGAAATCGTAATGCTAAAAGGATTCGGATTAAGTCTGTGGATCAACTGGAAAGGTTGGTTAAGATGCAACCAAAGGATTCTGATATGTATATTACAAAGTATGCAAAGGATGATATTGTGTGGAATATCATATTGGACTTTGATGCTGAAGATGATAAGAGTGTTGCTTGGAATGATTGCTTGACTATATCCAAGTTCCTTGAAAGAAAAGGTATTGACTGTGTCATCGTGGATTCCACCAACAAAGGTTATCATTTGTATGTGCAGATTCCCCCAACCAACTTCAGAACCTTTTTCGATGAACCTATTGAAGAGCCAAGTCTTTTCTTCAAGTATTATGTCATCGAATTATTGAATTTAGACTCATTTAAATTGAAGAGTCTTGATGAAGTGAACTTTAACTCAAGCCTTGATGGGAATATAAGAGTCATCTCTTCAATACATCCCAAAACTAACAAGGTAGTACATATAGTCAAAGGCAATTTCCATAACATTGAAAAAAACTTGGATTACTACGAAAATGCGATGCACTATCATAGCAAAATAGTGGAAGTCGCTTACAAAAAATATAAGGAAGCGATGGATGAGATTGAAACAAAAAAGCTCCAATATAAGGATAAGTTAAGGACAGAAGATGATTTGCTTTCAATGGATTTGAGAGATGTTTTTCAGAGCATCTTCACCTTGCATAAAGTTAGGAAATATGGTGATAGCATTTGGTGTTGCTGTCCGATGCACGAAACTGCTAATTCAAATCCCAGTTTCTGTATTATGCCATCGCACTTCTTCTGTACATCGTGCAACTTTAAGGGGAATATATTTACCTTAATTAAAATGAACCTTGTAGAACCACCTAAAACTGAATATTGGCTCACCCCAAAAGTTAAGGAGTTATTAAAGGAGAATGATAATGTACAAACTAACAATAGAACCAAGTGAAACCTTGCATACTGTGTTTGGAACTGCTAAATTAAATAAAATTGGTTATTATATCATTACCAGTAAAAAAGAAAATAACAATGGCAAATTATTGCATCGTTTGATATGGGAAAATAATTATGGGAAAATTTCTCCTAAAAATTATATTCATCATATTGATGGGAATAGACTAAACAATTGCTTGTGGAATCTTGAACCAATGGATAATTCTGAACATACAAGATTACATCACAAAGGATTTAATCATTCTAATGAAAGTTGCATTAAGATAAGTAGTTATCATAATACAACTGGATACTTTAGGGTGACAAAAATTAAGAATAATAATGTTAGTCAAGGTTTCCAATGGAGATATCAATATCGTGAAAATGGTAAAAATAAAATTATTTCAAGGGTTAATCTTGATGACCTTGAAAAAGAAGTTAAGAATCGTGGATTAGAATGGAGAGTATTATGATGGCAACTTTAAGCAATAAAGAATTTTTACAAGTGTTGAAATCTTGTTGTAAAGATGGCAAGATAGATGATGAAAAGATGAACACAATACTTGGGGCATATTTCCCCTACAATTTAACATTCGGTGATAAAAGATGAGAACTTGCAACCTTTGTAATGGAGAACTTGTTGAAATAGATGAATATGGAACTGTAGAAGAATGCTTAAAATGTGGCACAATCTACAGAGCCTTACCAATGGGGAGAACTGAAGATGAATCAGCAAAATGAAATAGCAAGGAATCTTCGTTGTGTCATAGAGAATATTGACAAGATCCTTGACACAGAACACTTGGATTTTAAGAAAGCAGAAGAACTAATTGCAAAAAGAAATGCTTATTCAGAATACTTGAAAAGCATAATACCAACACTTCAAGGAGTTGACTACTAAAATGGAAGACATATGCAAGGCATTGCAAACACATCTCATAAGTGCAATGGTTGAAACCCTTGTTGAAGAAGATAAGTTAGAAGATTTCATTAAATTCGGCAGAGCCAAAGCCAAAGAAGATGGTATGGATACTGAAGAGTTGATGGGATTCTTTGATGAGCTTGAAAAGGAATTCTGTGACAACATCCAATGGAACAGACTCTTTGAGATTGTCAATGAAACAACTAACAATCGTAAGGTAATGGGTTTCCAACAAGACAAATGCATCATCATAGAAAACAAGACACTAACCAATGATGAAGTTGAAGAGTATATGGAAACTGAAACTGCACCAATCAATTTAAGCAATCTCAATAAAGCTTTAGAACCAATTGATGCGAAATTGGAATTCATTGAAGCCATTGACAACCCATTTGATGTAGGTGGCTTTACTAACTTCTGCAGATTTAAGGGTGGTGGAACTTGATAAGTGAAATGAAAGTGTATATGGATAGCAGAGAGCATAAGCAAAGAAGAGCATATGCTGAACGAAGATTCAAGAGTTGGGGATGTGATTATGAAATCAAGCAATTAAGGTATGGTGACTATGTCTGTGGGAACACAGTCATAGAATACAAGACTTGCATAGATTTCATCCAGTCAATCTTTGATGGTAGGTTAAAAAAGGAAACCATTGACCAAGCAAATGCATTCCCATTCCACTTCGTATTCGTGGTGGGATCTATTGATATGGCTTGTTATCAAATCAAGAAATACACCAAGAAGACAAAGTTTCACAAGACAAGTTTCTATTCTGCAATGGCATCGTTGGTGACTTACACTAATGTGTTGTATTTCCCTAATCAAAAGGATGCTTTTCAGATGATGAAATTTGTGTTTGAGAAGTGCAATGACACGAATCAGAGAATAGTGAAACCAGTAGAGAAACTGTCAAGGAATCCTTGTTACAATTTCCTTGTTGGTGTTCCACGAATATCACAGAAGAGAGCAGAGAACATTGTTGCTTTGCATAACTTGAAGACTCTTCGTGACTTGATGAACTTGGATAAGAAGAAACTGATGGCTGTGGATGGAATTGGCGAATCGTTGGCTGATGAAGTCCTAAAAGCTATGGGAAGAACTGAAAAAAGAAAGAGAGATGAAATGGTATGAATGATTATTTTGAGATTAGGGAACAGTTGCAAACTATTCAGAATGAGTTAGAATTGAAACTGGAAGCCATACTTGAAAAATATGGCTACAATATGGGTCTTGCTTGGTTCAATTTCAACCAAGACAGATTCATCATAATTTGGACTCTTGACCATTTGCCTATGGAACTTCTTAAGGCATTTGAAGAAGAATTTGGTGAAATCAAAGAGATACACACCACTACAATGTCAAATAACTTTAACATTTGGTTCAAAAAGGAGAGTGAAGAATGAGCATCCTTTCTGATAAGGGTTTGATGGAGTTGCAGAAGAAACATTCTGACTTCATCCAACCTTTTAATTCATTATATTTGCAACCAAGCAGTATTGATTTGCATTTTAGGTTGAATAAAGGTGTGATAGTTCCACCAGTCGCTGATGATACTGATGTTGTTGAAAATTTCAGTAGGATTGTACTTCCACCAAGCGAATTGGTCTTGATTAGTACATTGGAGAAGATACACATTCCCAATGGTTATGTGGGGAGAGTTGAGGGTGTTTCAAGCCTTGCACGAATCGGTCTGATGGTTCACATCACAAGTGGATTCATAGACCCAAACTTTCAAGGACACATCACACTTGAAGTTGTCAATATGAATCGTTACCCAATCATACTGGAAGATGGTGCAAGGATATGCCAACTTGTAGTGGAAAAGCTTGAACAAGAGAACGATAGGGAGTACAGTTACTCCAGTAACCATTATCAAGACCAAGACAAGACAACAGCATCCAAGTATGAAAATGACTTCAGAGCATCACATTACATTATCAGAACAGAGAAGATGTGATATAGATGCCTTACGAAGAGCGAACTAAAGGAGTCTTGAAATGTTATCTGATGATGAATAAGGGTAAGTGGTGTACTGCAAAGGAACTGTCCGAATTCATCCAAGCCAACAAGGACTTCAGACTTGGAAAGTATGGTAGGGGATTGTCACCAGTAAGGGTTAGCAATCTCTTAAGGAAAAACTATTTTCGTGACTTGGAAACCAAGAAAGACAACACGAACAAGAAATACTATAGGTACAATAGGTGAAATGATTATGGCAATGGTAGAGCCAGTAATAAACTGGGATAACTTCCTTGCAGATTTAAATGATGGAATGTCAGCTTACAATCTTCAGCACAAGTATGTGTTGACCCCAAGACAATACAGACACATTATGCGAAACATTGTAAGGAAAAGGGGTTACAGTCTGAAGAAAAGCAGAGTGAAACCATACAAGTCAAGAACACGATTCCACGAACCACACATCACATTTAAAAAGGATGGGAAATATTTGGTTCGTAGAAAAGATGTTTATTATGGGCAGTATGACTCATTGGAAACTGCAAGGAAAGTGGAGATGAAACTGATAGAAGTGAACTGGGATAAAAGCCAGTTAAACAAGATCCGAAAAGAAATAGGATTAAAACCAGTAAGGAGTTACAAAGTATGAACAAAGCAATTAGAGAACTCAACGATGAAATTGAAGAGATGGAAACTGATTATTGGAACAGTAAATTTGATTATGAGCAACAAAGAGCAAATTTACTACTTGGAACTGATTTTGGTGCAGTAATCGGTAAAGCAAAGCCAACAGTAGCCGAAAAAGATGCTTACATTGAACAAACAATCGGCGAATTAAGATTACAATATCGTGAATTAAGAGCAACCCTTGAAAGCAAGAAAAGATTATTCCAAATAATGCTCAAGGAAATTGGTGATAGTGAATGAGTCCAGTCATTTACTTTGTTGCTTTTGTCATTTTCTTGTTGTGCCAGTATGCTATGTTATTGGTTGGTATGTTCATCGCTGACCTTTCCAATGCTACTGGTCATTATTACTGGAGCATAGTCATCGTGATGTTCTTGTTACTGAATGAGTTGTGCTTTGGTCATTATGATTTTGAACTTGGTTTCGATGAAAATGATGAGAGCGATGGGTACGATTGGATGGAAGATGGTGAATAATGAAATTAACCTATCAGCAAATACAAGAGTTGAAGTCCAAGTACAAGAATAATGTATCGCTTCGCTTAAATAAATGCAGTATTGTCAAAACTTGTGAATGGTGTGGCAACTTATACACACCAACACACCACAGACAAAAGTTTTGCACAAAAAAGTGTTATCGTGAACACAGACTTGATTACAAAAATGAGTGGGATAGAACCAAAAGAAAACGAAAACCCCACCAAACATTAGGAACTGGATACATCAAAAGCTCAAGAAACAAAGACTTCAACAAAGAACACAACATATTAACAAAAGAAATGAGAAGATTAGGAATACATAGGAAAAGGTGAATAATCGTGCAAGATGAATATGCATTGAAAAGCAAGGAAGTTGTCAACATCATTGCAATTGGTGACTTCCACATAGGATCAGCCCAATTTGACAAGAACTTTTTCAAGCAAATGCTCAAACAGATAAAGGACTTGCCACGAAAAAGAATATACTTGATGGGTGACTGCTTGGAAGTCAGCAGTAAAAATGTAGGAGATAGTGCATTCAAGACAGAATGTAGTGTCGAAGAGCAAAGAGAATATTTCATTAACAATATGAAGCCTTTTGCAGAAGATATCGTAGGTTACTGTATGGGAAACCACGAATACCGATTAAACAAAGAATTTGGTTTCAATATTGTCAAGGACATCTGCAGAGAACTGGACATCCAGTATTACAATCAGAATTTGGACACTTTCAAGATTAATGACTTTGATTTTAGTGTTTACACAAGGCACGGAAAGGGTTCTTCACAGAGAAAGCATCTTGCTATTGGGAAGATGGAAAAGGAGATGCAAGACATTTGGGCAGACCTTTACATTCAAGGTCATACTCATAGGTTGCTTTTTTGGAATCAGTTAAAGAGATTCCCTAATGGTTACAAGAGAGTTTATTATGCTCATAGTGGTAGTTTCTTGAGATATGGTAATTATGCAGACCAAATGTATCTTCAAAAGGAAGTTCCAAGTTGGCAGTTGATTACTGTGAATCAGAATAGGTTGGTGAAATGTCATCAGTATTTTGCAGAGATAAATGATGATTGAAATTTTTGGGGGAATGATTTTCAATTGTTCGTAGGAGATGAAACAAAGTGGATATTGAAGTGAAAGCAGAAAAACACGAAGTTGAAAGAATGGCAAGAGAATCCTTTACAAGAATACATACCAATTTCCATTATATTGAAATATTGATGAGAACTTGGACTAATTCCGATGTTGCAAAGGATATTTTCAACATTCGCAAAGATGTTGCCGAACTTGAAAAGAAATGTTATAAATTGTTGGAAGTGATGAACGATGAGTGAGTTTATAATATTATGTACTTTTTTCATAAGTCTGATAATACTATTGGTGGAACTTGCAATCATCAATGATGTGCAAGATTTAAAGGCAGATTTGTATTATTATTCAGAGATGAAAAGTGATGAAGATTAGTGAAGTGATTAGTTGGCTTGAAAAGATAAAGGAAGAGCAAGGTGATGTGAATGTATGTGTTTACAATACAAATCACGATATGCCTTGTGAATCCTTTCTTTTCAATATGAAAGAAGATGAGTCTTACATTCCTTTCTGTGAAGATAAGGTTTGTGTTGGTGATTTCTTGATGATTGAGTGATTTTTATGATTGAGAAGTTAAGAGAGTTTTTTGATGGTGAAATAGAAGTTGAAGACATTCGTAAGGTAAGTGATACTTTTGACTTGTATGAGATTGATACGAAAGGTTATCCAAGTATGAGATGTGGTTATTTCATCCCTACTGGGATTTTCAGACATATGCACGAATTTGGGTTAAGTAATTTTCAAATCATAAATCCCAAGAAAGGCAAACTTGTCGGATTGTGGGAGATGGAATATGTGGTTACCATTCGTTTCAAGATAGAAAATGAAGAGTTATTTAATGATATGATGGGAGAGTGATTATCGACTTAACTAAAAGATTATTGGTTGGGATTTTCGTTGTGATTGTGTTACTTGGTGTCTGTGTGAGTGTTGATTATGCAGATAATAGTACAATAAAGGTTGTTAAGAATCAGAGTATTGTAAATGAGTCTAACTGTACTGGAATAAGTGATGGTGTTTATATTGATAATAAACTTGTCAATGTGAAAAATTCGGTTGTTAAAGTTAGTAGTTCTGATAAAATTCACTATGTTCACCCAGTTATTACGATGACTGGTAAGCCATCTTGTGGGTGCAATTACAAGTATACTTGGCATACAAGGAGTTACATTAATTACTGTCCTTATTGCAATAAGTATGGTGTATTGACTAATCTTCATAAGTGGCAGAGTCGGTATGAGCAAGAGATTAGTTGCAGTCGGTGTAGAGCCGATTTTTGTATCGTGTGTGGGAAAGAGAAATACAGTTGGAGCAGAGTATATTTAAGGAGAGCATAAATATGATTACTATTAGGGTTGAAATGAGCCACTTTAACAAGGGCAAAAGGAAAAGGATTGGCTATACAAAGGATTATGAAGTTCGTGAGAGTTTTTGGGAAGATTTGAAAAAGAAGTGTGAAGAAGAAAGATTTAGTTTCATCTACAAGCACGATACTGAAAGAATCAGAACACTACGAAACGAAGAGATGAATGATTGGTTCAAGGAGAATTGCCGATTCGATGGTGAGTTGGACTTGTTGCAAGACATCAAGTACGAATCCTATAATGGTTTCATCGATGCAAGGCATATCTTGATTGTAAGTAGTTTTGAGAAACGATGTGAAGAAATCGTAGGGGATTATGCTTATTTCTATTCCAATAAGGGGAATAAGTTTAGTGCCTTGATTTCAGACCGATGTAAAGATATTATCAAAGTGGGGAGTTTGTGTTGGATTAAGGTTACTGCGACAAAGAAATGGATTGTAACCGATGTCGATGATTACTGGTTGCATAAGAAAGATGAAGAGTGATTGTAATGAGTGAACAACGATTTGAACTTCATAAGGAAGAGTATTTTGTTTTTGATGAAGAAACAGAGGATTATCTTGACTTGGAAGATTGTTGTGAGAAGTTGAATGAGCAACAAGAACAGTTAGATTTGTACAAAGAAGCGATTTTAACAATGTTGGGATTATTAGCAGACAAAGGAATAATTTTTAGTGGTGTAAAAGATGAGTGATTTTATTGAAAAAGAAGGAATAAATGAAATGTCAGAATATCCGAAAGTTAAATTATCTAATTTAGTTGAAATAGTGATTGGATTAAAAGCAATTGCTATGAACCCTAATCAAAGTCTTTGCAGAGATAAATTATACAATGGGTTATCACATTTGGAGCATACTATTGTTATGCTAAAAGATGTTAATGTTGAATTGGAAAGGGATTGGTGGGAAGAATGACAAACAAAGATATTCATAAGTGGACTGATGGTAGGTATACTCTGATGTTTGATGAGCATACTTTTTTTGTGTGGGATAATGAAAAGGATGAGAGAATGTGTGCTTTGGAAGTAACTGAAAAGTTGAATGAGCAACAAGCCACCATCAACAAGCAAGAAAAACTGATTAAACGAAAGGACATTACTATTGCTACCTTGACAGAGAACATTGAAAAATTGGGAGATGATAGTAAGATGTTAGAATTGTTGCATAAAGAACAAGACAAAGTTAAAGAGCAACAAGACACCATCGAACAGAAAAACGAATATCAGAGAACATTAGAGGCAAAAATTAGAAGATTGAAAGATAGGATAAAGGTGTTGGAAAAATGAGTGAACAACGATTTAAACTTATAGAAGATGATGATGATTTTGTATTGATTTTAGATGTTGAAACTGGTAAAAAAATAGGTTTTAATTCGCAAGTTGTTCAAAGATTGAATGAGCAACAAGCCACCATACAATCCTTGCAAACTGAACTGGAACTTATAAGTGGTGAGAAATTGTTCAGTAGAAGAGAACTTGAAAGAAAAGTTGATGAGCAACAATCCAAAATTGACTTTTATCAAAGTAGAGTAAATAAAAGAGAAGAGCAAATTAGTATAATGAAAAAGCATTTGTTAGCAAATTGCTCTGATGAGCAAGTGAGAGCAGTATGGTTAGAACTTGAAAAAACATTAAGAGATGGTAGTGATTGAAGATGACTGATGACAAAGAGAAACTGATTGAAGAACTGAACACAAAAAACAATCGGCTCTGCAAGGTCATAAGCGACCTACACGATGACATCAGAAAATACGATGCAAAAGTCAAAAAACAACAGATGATAATACAAATCCAATCAGAGATAATAAAACAATATTCTGAACTTTGCAATATTTCAAATGCAGAATTTTGGATTGAAACAGAAAATGGGTGTGAGAGAATATGACTGAAAAGCAGTTAAAGATAATGAACATAATACTGTTGAACATTTACACATCAATGGCAGTAAAAGGTGAAGATGTGTTCTTCTTGGCACATAATGAAGATTTCAAGAAACTTGTTGATTTAGTGCAAGAAAACTGTGGAGATGTGATGGAAGATGAACTATAACTTGATTGCATTAATCATTATCGGAGCAGTAATATTAGCAATCCTATACTATGTGCAAAGGTGGATAAATGATTAAAATATTATGTTATAGTGGTGGAAAAGACTCAACTGCAATGTTAATCCACCTACTACAAAACAATGCTCAAATCGATGAGATTCTATATGTTGATGTCGGCGATTGGATGTGGGAATCTGCAAAAGACCATATCAGACAAGTTGAAGAGAAACTTGGAGTCAAGATAACTGTCCTTAATGTATCTGATGAAATTTCAAAAGGATTTCAAAGATGGGGTTTCCCAAGCATACTCAACCGATGGTGTACTGGCATTAAAAGAGAGAAAATGCGACAGTACATTGCAGACAAATATAGGGAGAGAGAGAGAGAGAGCATTGTGCAATACATAGGTTATTGTAGTGATGAAGAGAAGAGAACTGGCAAAGCATTATACTCTTCCTATGATGTTGAATATCCATTAGTGGAAGCGAACATCACTAATGAAGATGCCTTGAAACTTTGCAATGAGTATGGATTCGACTTTGGTGGAAACTATGAACATCATAGCCATTATAATTGTTGGATGTGTCCTTTGCAGAGAGTTGATGAGTTGTATTGGATTTGGCAAAACGAACCAACCTTATGGGAGCAGTTAAGACAGATGCAACTTTGTACTGATGGGGAATACCAATATCACAAGTCTATTTTTCAATTTGAGCAGAAGTTTTGGGAACGAAATAGGGAAGAGTTAAAGGAGCAAAGAATGAAAGCAAGGAAGAAATACAATAGGAAAAGGGGTAGAAAACCAAAGAAAAGGAGTGATTAACATTTCTGCAACATTTGAGCAACAGTATGGGCATATCCTTAATGAGTTCGTGGAATACTGCAACAAACAAGGAACACCACTACAAAGACAAAATGGGTTGCACATACTATTGGATAAATTCATTAAAATGAAGATGGAGAGATGGAAATGAAACGATACAAGTTAAGGTGTCCTTATTGTGGAAGCGAACATCAAAAATATGAATGGTGGCTAAAATTCATACTAATATTCAAAGACACATACACATTAAACTGTCCAGTATGCCACAAGAAATCAGTATGGCTACACATATTCCATCTCCGACACGATTCAACCAACAAAGAAGAACAACTATTCAACAAAAGCAAAATATGGGAGAGCAGAATAAAGTAGTTCGGCGAAAATGTAAAAAGTAGTTCAGAAAAATTGTAAAATTATTGGAAGTGATAATATCATAAATGGTAACAATGTAACAGTTAAAATAGATATGATTCAAGGAGATGGGAAAAAACACGAAATATGGCTAAAAGGCAACCTTATGTCATTAGAAAGTTCAACTGAAATTCCATATGGCAACACAACTCATTGTCTTGAAATTGTAGAAAGAGAAAAAGATAAAATAAAAGAAGATGAATTAGATGCTTTAAGAACAAGTTTTAACCATATAAATGCAAGGAATCAATTAATGCCTTGCCAAAAAGCATTAGAAAACATAGGAAAGGAGAACAAGAATATGGCAGTAAAAATAAAGAAACAACCAGTAGAAATCACATTAGAACAATTGAAACAAGGTGAAGAGTACGAAAGAGTAACAATACATATTGATGAAGATAAGAAACACGAAATCGAAAACAAATATGGTATCCACTATGGTTTCTTACCAGTTATGAACTTCAATGATGCAGAATTTGACTTCAAGGAACACTACTTGATGGTGGATAGCAATAGCAACAAGAAAATACCTTATGAAATCATTGAAAAGATAGAAGTTGTGGAAAAATGAATGAACTTGAATTGGCATATGTTGATATGTTCCAATCACAATATCGTAGCATAAAAGACTCAAAAGGTGGATATGGAATATATCTTCATTTACAATACAAAGATGGGAAATACAAAGATGAACTGATGATGATGGTACACCCACAATTACTGGTGGACTGTGGCATAGATGAATATGTCAAAGAACTGGTAGAAGAACTGAACGAAGAACTATACGATTACTTGAAACATAGGTGAAACGATGATGATAGAAGATTACATAATACAAGCGATAGTGCTACTTTGGGGTGCTTTTTGGTTATCTTTTTTTATGTTTTTAATGGGATTATTTCTACGATTGATTGATGAAAAGGTGATAGGATGACCGATAAGGGATTAGTAATCATTGACCCTATTGAATCTTTGATTGAATCTCAAAACAACGAATTGAAAAAAACAATCAGAGAATATAGGAACAATCTGACAAGGTTAATAACTGAAATGAATAATAGTTTAACAATGTCTGATTTGTTATTGATTCAAAAGGAGAAATTATTCCTTGATGCAATGGATTATGCAATTGATAACAAGGAGAATATGGAATGACTGAATACTTAATAAGTGAAGAACTTCGTGATAGCCTAATAGGATTACTAATACTATTACAAAAACATAGCGAAAAAGACTATCACCGATTTAGTGGCAGTTACACCAATCGCATCTTATTGGCTGATGGCAAAGAGTTGAAACTACCATTCCTTGCAGACCTACAAAAAGAACTGCAAGAACTGGATGAAGTCATCGAAACTGGTGAATACGATGCCAAAGCTGAAGAATTCATACTGATTGCAAAACAATTAGGAATATTATAAATCTTATTTTTTTTTCAACCAATTTCACCAATACCTTTATATACTATGAATAATAAATTATAACTTAAGTAGCAAAAACATATGTTACTATGATAATTTATATGTTGGTGAAAAAATGGCAAAAATTACTAAAAAATCATTCAAATACTTTAAAGGGGTTTACGAACTCCAATGTGGATGGACTGTGGATGATGACTACTACGATGAAGTCATCCAACCACAACTTGACTTGATGAAAAATGCGATGTTTCGTGCAGAATTTATGTTCAAATGTCTTTACCCTAATGAAAGACCATTAAGCAAAGAAGACTACAAACGAACAAGATTCACCCATAGGGCAATTGACAGAAAATTAAGCACCTTATCCCAAGTGCAAAAGAAATCTGAAGATGAAGCTTTCCAAAGGGGTATGAGAAAAATGAAAATCTGCAAAGGGATCTATCCTTTCGGATTAAGTTTTGAAGAAGCCATCAAGGATGAAGACATCAAAAGGTATTATGAAACTGGCAGATACAAGAAAGGCAGTTTCGTTGCCAAATGTATCGCTCCACTTCATCATTTATAATTTTCTTTTTTATTTTTTCAATGACTATTTGGATTTTCAAACCGATTTCAAGTAATCATTGAAAAACTAAAGGAGAACACCTTTAGTACAATGGAGATGTTAAAAAATGAAAATTGAATCTTGCGAACATCAAGTCTTATTGACTTTAAACCACGAAGCCTACGAATCATTTCGTAGAATATTATATTGCGAATACAACGAACCATATGGGTTCTGCCCACAAGAGTTCTACGATGAGAACACAATCAACGAATTTGTAGCCAAAATGTACTACGAAGAACACTTTAGTGGCGAAGACAACGAAGAAGTGTGGGAACTCATTCGTGAAACAAGAGAAAAATACTACCAAGAATTTGGTATGGAATATGCTTATGGATCAGAAACCAATGAAATCAACCTTAAGACCGATAAAGCAATGACCGAACACTTCAAAGAACAATTAGAACAATGGAGATTATGGGGCAACCTTGAAATGGTGAACCTTTATTACAAAGCTTTGAAAATTATGGAATGCTGAATTTTCATTCCAATTTCAATATTTTTTTAGGGAGATGAAAAAATGGTTTTAATCAGAGAATTAATCAACCCATCCATTCTCAATAGTGAATGGGTAGGGTTCAATGGTGACAGCGAATATATTGATGAGAATGGCGAACTCCAAATGGGATGTTGGACATTCAAAAGCATCCTACAAGATCCACAAGGAACACCATACCAACTAACTGATGAAGTGGATAACTATGCAATCTATGGTGACTGCACTATCCCAGTAATCAATGAGAATGGCAATGTTTGTCTTGTAGAACTTGGGTACACCAATGCTGAATGTGAAAAATGCAAACACACTTACCAATCCTATCATTGTATGGGATGCAACAATTACTATGGCAACATCGATGACTTGGAAAGCTTCTGCAAATACTGTGACAACACCCCATACGAAGATGGATGCGACAACTGTGTATGGAATATGGAGATGTAAATTATGATTGAAGAGAAATGTGGTAACTGCAGACACATCCAAAGAAAACCTTGCACCTACTATGACTGGTGTCCAGTAATCAAAGAATCAGTAAGAGAAGACCAAACAATCTATGACTTATGTTGTGATTGTTTCGAAGAAGACATATAAGGAGAGATGAAATAATATGAGATACACACTATTGGGCTACTTGTTAGCGACTTGGTACGAAATCAGAGCTTTAGAACACAAGTGGGAACATAATTCCCTATATCGTGAAGAGTGGTGAAATCTATGATGACACCACCCCCTACTCCAATGATGCCCCCAATAATCCTATTTATGAATCATAATGCTACTGGGCATACTTATAGCAACCCTACTTTAGCAATATGTTTGATGATGTTGGCAATCATATTAGGAGTAATAGCAATTTCCATAATCACATATTTTGAAAACAAATGAATTTTCAAACCAATTTCACACTTTAAGGTGATAACTGTGATAACAACCGAAATGAGATACCATTTAATGAAAGAAACCATCAAGTATTCTGATGCTTACGATGAAAACTTTGATTTATTCAATCGTGGAATACAAATCCTTGAAGAAAGGATAAAACACCAAGATTATTCAGAGTTTACTGTAGATGAACAAACAACTTTAGAACAAATTAGTGAAAAAATGGGGGAATGAAACCAATGGATGCATTCGACAGAGCATTCCAAAAATGCAACAAGAAAGAACAAGAACAAATATTATCAATGACTGCAGAACAATTCGCAAAAGACTTATGCAAAAGCTTTAATATTTCCAAAGATAAAAACAATAACTAAAGGTGGATTTTCAAATGGATTACAAAGGTGACATAAACAATCAAGGCAAAAAAGAAGACAGAATCATATTGTCTGAAGATGGTGACTACTGCTACCCATACCAAAAAGCAATATTCACAATAATGGAATTTGGGAGCATTGATCCAAACCTACAGCAAGGCAACATCATATCCACAATAACTGGAGAAGTTGAATATGATACTGGCATCAACCGATTCATAGGATGTGGAATGCCCAAAGGAAACTTTGAATACCCATACCATTATAGATGCAGGGTACACCCAATAGGATACAACTATGACCAATACATAGCTGAAATAGAAGATGGGTTCTTCGGCTTTGACTATTATGCAATAGATAAAATACTGGAAAGGAGTGAAAATCCCAAAAGCACATTATGATTGCAAGTCCAAATTTTCAAATCAATTACTGGTTCGGATTTTCAAATCAGTTGCAAGTTCTCAATTTCCAACTGCACCAAGTTCCGAATTTTCAAACCAATTGCAACTTGAAAATTCAAACCGATTTCAAAAATCCAAAAGAGTTGATAAAATGAATGATATAACAACAACACTAAAATTCAAAGACTACTGTTTCAGCAGAGTCAAACCAACCAACCAAGGAGTCGCATATGCTCCAACAGAATGGTGTGGAAAAAAGGTAACAGTAACACCATTGCCTTACACCATCAGCGAAAAAGTCATAGAAAAACAATACAAAGTAGATGATGGGTATGAACTAACCATACCAACCACCACAATCCTAACCAAAACCATCAAAAAAGGAGCAAACATAGGCTATATCTACTTGCCAAAGGAATGGATAGGATTAGATGTGCTAATGATTGAAACACCAAACTATAAAGACCTTTACTGATACACATCACATCACCATTTTATACTATTTTTTTATCATATCCCTATTTTAATGCAAAGGTCAACAGATTAAACAACTACTTTTACTATTAACTATTATTTTAAAGCAAGGGTTACTCCCACATTCTTGGTAAGGCAAGGGTATGGCTTGGGTAACCTTTTTTTTACTGGTAGGGTAGGGGTAGGGTTGGGGTAGAAAAATTTTTGGTCGGACTGGGGTAGGGCTTGGGTACAACCACCCCACCCCCCTTAAGCTTCAGCACCAGCACCCAAATCCTTGCTGGGCTTATGGATCTTGCACCATCATCCAAAAAAAGATAATAACTTAACTAAGTTAAATAATAACTTAATTAAGTTAACCTTTTAAAATTTTTTCTGCAGATCCTACAGTTAACTTTTAAAAATTTTATAAGCTTTTTTTCTGCTGATATTACTATTAAAATTATTAAAATATTGTTTAATTATTTAATAGTTTTATAAGATATATTCATTAAAAATAATTAAGTATTCATTTAAAATAAAGTAATTATTTTTTTATAATTTTTTCATTTAATCAATAGATATTATATTACTGATTTATAATAAAACATTAAAATTTATAAAAAACTTTATATACTATAAAATTAAATATAATAGTAACTAATATTTATTATTAGTTTATAGGTTTATAAAACATTAAAATTTTTTTAATAATTTTTTTATAGTTTTATAGAATAAATCTTTTAAAAGTTTTTTATAACTTTTAAAATAATCTTTATTAAGAAAAAAATTATTATAGCTTTTTAAAACTTAAGGATCTTATAAAACATTTATAATAAATGTTTAAAAATATTCTTTTTATATCAGTTATTTAATCTATTAAAATTTAATAGATTAAAAAAATTTAAAAGGATCTGATATAATGAAAAATAGATATTTAAAAACTTTTTTAAAAGAATATAAAAACAATATAATAAGTATATACAGTTTTAAAAAAGAAAAAATAATCAATAAAAATAATATAAATACTATTTTTAACAATAAAAATTTAAAATATTCTTTTTTATTAGATTATACTAATAATATAGTAACTATTGATTTATATAATAAATCAGATAATAAAATTTTATACAGTATTGATTT
>Ga0310696_10000577_pt1 | contig 56872 bp, 75 predicted proteins | sample AusTroGonzalo_MG_4_FD_203885 | JGI IMG/M metagenome (GOLD analysis project Ga0310696, IMG submission 203885) | Bovine rumen microbial communities from tropical cattle in Woodstock, Queensland, Australia - Gonzalo_02 (v2) (version 2) | ecosystem: Host-associated > Mammals > Digestive system >...
ACGGGGATAGGAATGCGTTCTTTGGAGAAGCGTATAACTTATCATACACTGATATTTATGACTATAGTTCAAAGAAACAATCTCTTAAAAAATGGGAGATTGAATTAGGTATTCATCACCAAGAACTAGGTCTACCATGGGATAAACCGGTTCCAGAAGATATGTGGTATAAGGTTGCTGAGTATTGTGATAATGATGTAATCGCCACAGAAGCAGTATGGGAGGCAACGCAAGGTGATTTCTTGGCACGAGAGATACTAGCAGCGGTAACCGATATGTCTGTAAATGACACTACTAACTCGCTTACACAAAGGTTGATATTTGGAAAAGATAAAAAGCCACAGGATCAATTCAACTATAGAGATCTTAGTAAACCAGTCAGTCCTTCTCCTGATATTTTCGAGAGGTATGGACGAGACAGAGAGTATAGGATATTTGATTCTGATGGTAATCCGACATACGAAACTTATATTCCTGGAAAGACTAAGCTTTCAATTGGTTATAGCATTCTTCCTTTCTTCCCTGGGTATAAATTTGAAAAAGGGGTATCAACTTATCTAGGAGATGAAATTGGCGAAGGCGGTAGAGTATATTCTCTTCCAGGTATGTACAACTGGGTTTGGGATGGAGACGTAACGTCTATGCATCCAAACAGTATTATCCAGGAAAGGCTTTTTGGTGACTATACAGACACGTTTACCGATTTAGTTCAAACTCGTATTGATATTAAGAAAAAAGACTTCAAGAGCGCTAAAAAGCGTCTAGGAGGAAAATTAGCACCATATTTGACAGACGAAAGTCAGGCAAAGCAGTTATCGCAAGCATTGAAAATTGCTATTAACTCCGTATATGGGCTAACCAGTGCAAGATTCGATAATGTTTTCAGAGATCAACGTAATATTGATAACATTGTTGCAAAACGTGGTGCACTATTTATGACAAAATTGAAACAGAAAGTTGAAGAACGAGGTTTCATAGTATGCCATATTAAGACTGACTCAATAAAAATTCCTAATGCAAATGAAGATATTATTAAATTTGTTCAGGACTTTGGAAGAGAGTTTGGATATGAGTTTGAAACAGAAGCAGATTTCGAAAGATTTGCGATTGTAAACGATGCAGTTTACGTTGCAAAGATAAAAGACACTGGCGAATGGACAGCGACTGGGACACAATTCCAGGTTCCGTATGTGTTTAAATCATTGTTCTCAAAAGAACCAATTATATTTGCAGATATGTGCGAAACAAAGGCAGTATCTAAAGGTGATCTATATTTGGACATGAACGAGAATCTTCCTGATGTAACTCAATATGAATTTGTAAAAGACATTCGAGTTAAACAAGCAGATGGAAGAGCATGTACGAGAACGGAAACAGCATTGGCCGCTCAGTATGAGACCTTGACAGACGAGCAGATAGAAAAGCAAATCAATAAAGGTCATGAATTTATATTCATAGGGCGAGTTGGTTTATTCTGTCCAGTATTGCCAGGAGCTGGTGGAGGCATATTATATCGCTATAATGAAGGAAAGTATTATGCAGCACCGGGAACAAAGGGATATCGTTGGCTGGAATCTGAAATGGTTAAGTCTTTAGATAAAGTTAACGATATCGACACAGGATATTATGAAAAATTAGTAAAAGAGGCAAAAGAAGAGCTGGAAAAGTATGGACGATTTGAAGAGTTCGTATCAGATTCTAAGCCTCCAAAACCAATTTATATTTACAATAGTAAGTACGGAATAGAGCAGCCATCGCTGTTAGCAGTTGATGAGCTGCCCTTTTAATTTAGAAGGAGATAAAAATGTTAGTAAAAAAGTACGACTTAGATGAAAAAATAGTTTGGCTTGAAAATGTAAGAATCATGCAGGGAAGTTATAAGAACTTCGCAGGTAGAAAAAGCGAATACAATCGTCTTGGATTCAGAACGTTCTGCATCATTATTGACGATCCGGATTTCGCTAATCAGTTAAAGGCTGATGGTTGGAATGTAAAGATCCGTTCTCCAAAGGATGATGGAGACGAACCATTATATTACCTTCAGTTAAAGATGTCTTTCAACGAAGACGAATCAAACACAAATGATATTCAGTTCAGAGATCCTATTGTTAAGAGAATCTGCAATGGAACTATTACAGATCTGAACATTGAAACCACTGCTCAGCTTGATGATGATGACATCGAATACATTGATATTCGTTTCAGACCTTCAAAGTGGACGGTACGTGGTGACAGCGGCTATACCGGTTATGTAAAGGAACTCTATGCCGTTGTACAGGACAGTTTGAGTTCTAAGTATGCTTTCTAGCATATTTTAGATAAATGGAACCCGGGATATAAAACAAATACCATGTAAAACGAATTATTTCACTTCAAAACTTTATACATAATATTCCCATAATTATCAACACGTTCAATAGCTATACCTCTAACTTTTTATTGCTATCTCGGGTTCCGTTGATATTTAAAAATAGGAGAAAAAATGAAAAACACAGTTAAAATTATACTGGCTGCCACAGGAGCAGTCGCATTAGCAGGCTTAGCCTACTATTTATATTCTCGTAACCACAAAGTCGACGTAGTCGAAATAAACAATGATTCTGACGAAAAGCCTGAAGCAAAGAGCGACGAATGTGAAAAAACTTACGATCCAACTCTTGATAATTTCTTTATTCATGGAGATGATGGTATGCCGTTATATGGAATAGGAAAAGCGATTAAGGAAGAAACAAAACCTAAGTATGATATTCCACCATACGAAATCAGTCAGGAGACATTTGTAGCAAAGGAACCAAAATTTGAAAAACATGTACTTTGGTATGATTCTGAAATTGGAGAATTTGCCGATGAACTTGAGAATGTTCTGTATGACAAAAATGGAGTTTTAGGTGATTGGAACATCAAGAGATTTTTAGAAGAGGATGTTGACTATATGTATATTCGTAATGAGAATAAGTCAGCAGACTATGAATTAATTAAATAAAGGAGAAAACATGGAAAAAGATATTTTAGTAGTAAAAGACGATGATAAGTTGTTAACAAAAGCTTACAAGGAAGTTTACAACCATAAGGAAGAATTAATTATATTCGGAGCTGGTTGTTTATGCGGTGCATTAGTTGTTTACAGAAGAATTGAAAAGGGGATCCATAACTTCTTAAACGGTATAAGAGACTTTTTAAGTGAATAATGATTTTGGGCTGTACGATTACCAGCTAGATTCCCTAAGCAGAATGCACAATGGTTGTATATTATGTGGAGGAGTAGGATCTGGCAAGTCTCGTACAGCCCTTGCTTATTATTTTAAGTATGAATCTAAACTTAAAAACCTTTATATTATTACAACCGCACACAAACGAGATACAAAGGAATGGCATGAAGAATTTGATTTCTTTATGCAATTTCAAGAGATTAAAAATGACTCTTATAATTTAAAGATAGATTCCTGGAACAACATAAAAAAGTATGTAGATGTAAAGGATTCTTACTTTATATTTGACGAGCAGCGAGTCGTGGGGTATGGAGCATGGACCAAGTCATTTTTAAAAATAACAGAGGTTAACAGATGGATATTATTGTCTGCTACACCTGGAGATACGTGGCTTGACTATGCTCCTGTTTTTATAGCAAATCATTTCTATAAGAACATAACTGACTTCAGACGACAGCATGTTATTTATCGGTATAATCCAAACGGAGCGTACTATACCGTTGATAGATATGTTTCTACAGGCAAGTTAATTCGTTACAGGGGGGACATATTGGTAACGATGGATTACAAACGCCCAGCGGAAACACATGACATTGACGTTACAGTTAACTTTGATGAGGATTTATATTTAAAAATCTCTAAATTACGTTGGGACCCATGGAAAGATGAACCAATACAAAATGTTTCTAGTTATTGCTATGATTTAAGACGAGCAGTAAATGAATCGGATTCCAGACAATTGGCAGTTCTTGAAATATTAGAGAATCATGATAGAGCTATTATATTCTATAATTATGATTACGAACTTGATATTCTTAAGAACCTTCCATATGGTATGGACGTTTCTACTGCAGAGTTAAACGGTCATAAGCATGACCCGATCCCAACTACCGATAAATGGGTATATTTTGTAAACTATATGGCTGGTGCTGAAGGATGGAACTGTATCACGACAGACACAATTATATTCTACTCACTAAATTACTCTTATCGAATAATGACTCAGGCTAAAGGGAGAATAGACCGAGTTAATACACCATTTGAGAATTTATATTATTACCATATAAAATCAAGATCTAGTATTGACCAGGCTATTAGCAGGGCATTAAAAAAGAAAAAGAATTTTAATGAAAGGGGGTTCAGTAAGAGATATGTCCAAACAGATAGTGCCGTTCAATTCTGAGCACGTTCATATTTATAGTTCATTCTTTGCTGAGAATGTAACTCTCGATGTTGGACCTACCAAGGATGAAATACTTATATTCTATGAACCTATAACAAGGAAATATTTTAGATCCACGCTAAGCAATGTTATTCAAGCAGAGTATCATTTCAATAGAAATTTTGCTCTAGGAAAACTTATAAGTCTTAACGAATATTTAGAATTCCTTGGAATAGGTAAAGTAGGATGGGGCGAAGATATTGGTTGGTGGTCCTGTATGGAAAACTGTGATGGGATTGCTTGGATAGATTTCTCGCACGTACCAGCCGGTAAGGACGAAGATAAGTATTATATTATCGACATCATGATAGGGCCTGAACATTTTTAACGCATTATTTTCATACCATATAATGGAGGAAGATAAATATGTTTAAGAAAATTATGGAATACACTTTTATTAACACGGTTTTAGGAGTAACATTCTTTAGCGGAATGGTCTGCGGAATCGTATGGGATAAGGTATTTTTAAAGGAAAACGAGGATCTTTAAGAAAAAAAGTAGGCGATTGATTTCGTCTATTTTTTTTTGAACAGGGGGGAGAAAATGAACTGGTGTAAAAGAGAACAACATTTATGTGGTTTTGCAACATCTTATCATGAGTGTATGGTTACTGCTTGCATATATGATTTAAGACTTAAAGAAGTAAACGAAGAAATCTTCATTCCTATGATGGAAATGATAAAAGAATGGGAGAATAGAGAATGGCTGCAATAGATTATGGAGTTTTACTAATCAATGACGGTAAAGTAATAAATTCAGATTTATTTCCGACCATCATTGTTGGAGAGTATACTATTACTTTTTACAAATGTTCATTAACTATTTATAAAAATAGTAAACTTGTAGAGAATTATTTCTTTGGTGATAAATACTCTTATACTTTAGCATCAGTAGTAGGCAAAATAAAAGTTCGAACTTTATCTCGCAGGAATCGTAGAAGATTTATTACTAGAATAAATGGGCAAACTATTATATTCGGATATGGCATTGACCCAGATAAGCACAAGGGGTATCAAAAGCATATAATGAATGTTTATGGGTTTGATAAAAGAGAGAAGTGTATTATTTCTAATTATTTATGGGAGAAAGAAAATGAATGAACACATACTTATCAATATGAAGTTTACAGATAAAAACCACGATACGGTAGAAAGTATAACAGTAAATCTAAAAGATTATTTTGCTGAATATGGATATATTCCAAGAACAGAAGCAATTCCTATTGAATGGCTATGTAATTATGCCTTATCAACTAATAACACAGAAATATTTTTTCAAATGTTTTTAAAGTGGTGTAAGGAGAAAGAACATGAGACTAATTGACGCTGACAAGTTACCTGCTACCTGCACTGTATCGGTTGCAAATGGGAACATAGAAACGACAGGGTGGATATCAGCCGAAAGAATAAATGAAGCTCCGACAGTAGAGGCAATACCTGTTGAATGGATATATGAAAATGCGGGCAAGTATTTTTCAGGGTTAGAAGTATTACACTTATACAAAATGATAGAAGACTGGGAGAACAGTAATGGATAAAGCTATAACAGATATCATGTGTTATATTTTTAGGCTGATTATTTCAGAAAACAAATCGCCTAAGGAAGTTCAATTTATATTGGGAACTTCTGAACCTATAACACGTATGACCATTCGTGACGAGTATTACGAATACAATCCAGAATTATATATCTGGGAAAGAAAAGAATTACCAGCAGAAGAAAAAGGGGAATAAAATGGACAAAATATATTATGGTGACTGGAAGAAGTTAACTATACCTAGTAAATGCTATGTTTTGTCGATAAGACGAAATACAGAAACTGATACACACGGAACCATAGCATTATTTTTCGGAACTCAGATAGTAAGTATTAGACGTTTCAGAAAAATAGAAGATATTTGTAAAGTTGCTTGTAACATGATCGATCGCTACATCGAGAAGAAAGGATATTACAGATATCTAAAACTTATGAAAATTATTGATGGAACATCTGACGAGGTGCCTCTTGAAGAGATTGGTTCTGATGAATTATATCTTCAGTTCTTAAATACTGATTATGTTCAGAGTTTAAGGGATATTCAGAACGAACTTAAGAGTAACTTCAAGGTGTTCTAGGAGGTGATTATATTTGAGCTTTCAAGTATTATTACTATACTTTTTTGCAGCTATAGGTTTCTTAACATTCATGATGTTTGTGGCTGGACTTGTATACACATCATTCAGGCTTGAATACAATCCAGTTGACGAAGTTCGAGAAGCCTTAGAAGAGGTAGAAAATGAACCAGACGACGATAATGAGTGATATTCTGATAAACGGCGTCATGATTGTAGCTGGAATCATGGTGCTGCTTATTTTTTCAATGATAAGTATGTATTTAATGCTTATATTTGACGAGATGATATCAGCCATAAAGAAAGGAACAGAACATGCAGATAAAAAATCTAGAAACAAAAATCGAAGTAAGTCAGAACGATAGAGACCATGCAATTGAAATCAACGAAAACATTCGCCAGATTTTAAATCACTCTACTGAAGAATCAGTGCTTATATTCAACGGAAACAGATGGTCAATGAATGATTTAAGAGAACTTCAGGTAAAGCTGTCAGCATTGTCAACAGCCACAGAAATGACTCTTGAAGCACCTGACGTTTCACAGTACGAAGACGCTGATCCAGAGGTTGAATACTTAGTGGGTGACTAATGGCGATACTTATTTCGCTTGACGAACTAAAAGCTATAGCAAAAAGCTATGGTTACAAATTAATTAAGATTCCTGAAAAAGTTGAGTTATTACCTTGCACATGCGGACAAAAGAAATTGAGTACGTGGTATGGTGCTGATGGAGATTATATTAAGTGTCCTAAATGTGGCAGACAAGGTCCGATAAGAAAGACTGTAAAGGAAGCAAAGATTGGATGGAATGAGAGAATAAAATGTTAAGGTATGCATATTACAAGGACAGTGAATTTATATTTAACGACATTGTTGGCGACTATGTATGTCAGATAGAATTACCTTATTCTTATTATAAAAATAAGTTTGGGTTGCCATTATTAGATAAACCACTGGCTTGCTATAAGTCAGTTTTTTTATCTGATATAGTGAAAGATTCGGAAGAGGTATTATATTCTGAACATCGCATGGAACACGATCCAACAAACGCATTATTATCATCTCTTATTATGAGAGAGGAATAACAATATGAATAAAACTTTGAATAGAATAGCTAATGGAATTGGACTCATTTGTGGATTATATTTACTGGGATACGTGCTTATTAGAGTTATAGCACTAGTCGCAGCATTTATAGTCTACTTAGGATAGAATTCATTTTCTATTCTTTTTTCACCCAGTTTTATATTTTAAAAGTGGGCTATGCCCAGGCTAAAAGTGGGCAAGTCTATATAAACAATGAAAAAATAGTGAAAAAATCATATTTTTGCCCAGAAAAAGTGGGCAGACGCCCAGTTTTGGATAGTAAAAGTGGGCTGAAAAATGACGGAATTTGGCGGAATTTAACGGAATTTAACGGAATTTAGTATCTCTGCCCACTTTGCCCACTTTTTTTCTATATTAATTGCGAAAAGAAATAATTAAATATATATAATTATGCTAAAAAACCTGGGCAAACTGGGCAAGACTTGAAAAAAGGTATGGACGCATTATATTCATAATGTATTATGAGGAGGATATACATATGGCAAAGAATGTAAGTGATTATGTAAGAATTGAAAGAAGCCGTGAGGCTAGATTATGGATTTCTCAGGTAGTCGTTCCAGTAGTGATAGGAGCGGCTTATATTTACAGTAATCCGCAAGCTAGAGAATGGGTAGAAAACAAAAAGAATAATGTAGTAAACTTTGTCAACACTAATATTCTAAAGAAAGAAAGTTAGAGCATTTATTTCAAGTGCTCTTCTTTTTTGCTCGCAGGAAAAACACGTTCTATTATGAGAGAAGAAATCAATTAAACGGCCATTTTTTGAGTGGCCTATTTTTTTTTACAAAGGGGAATTATATTTATGCCGAGAACAGAAAGTAAGTTTCAATCGGAGTTAATAAAGGAGATTAAAACCAGATTTCCAGGATGCATAGTTATGAAAACTAATCCCGGTTATATTCAAGGTATTCCTGATCTCATGGTTGTTTATGGAGAGCATTGGTTTAGTTTGGAATGTAAAGATTCAGAAGACGCTCCAAAAAGACCAAATCAAGAATACTATGTCAACAAAATGAATGAGATGTCATTTAGTAGGTTTATATTTCCTGAAAACAAGGAGGAAGTATTAAATGAAATTCAACAAACATTCGGACTTTGAAGGATTGCATGCTATCCTAGGAGGAAGTCAATATCATTGGATTAACTACGATGACGAAAAAATGATTAGAACATTTAAGAATACTTTAGCTAAAGAGAGAGGAACTGTTTTACACGAGTTTGCGTCACAATGTATTAAACTCAATCAACCTCTTCCGGAAGTAGAAAAAACATTAAATATGTTTGTAAACGATGCTATCGGCTTCAAAATGAATTCAGAACAAATATTATTATATTCTCCTAATTGTTTTGGAACGGCAGACGCCATTTCATTCAGAGGGAATGTTTTAAGAATTAGTGATTTAAAGACTGGTAATACACCAGCTCATATGGAGCAGTTGTTAGTATACGCTGCTCTTTTCTGTTTGGAGTATAAACAAAAACCAGGAAAGATCAAATTTGAATGTCGTATATATCAAAACAACAAAATTATATTCTATGAGCCGACAGCCGAAGAAATTCTTCCAATAATGGACAAGATTCAGAGGTTCGACAAGATTATTGAAGACATAAGAGAAAGCGAGGAATAATATATGCCAGAATGCAAAGAATTATATTCTAATGAGTTTGCAGAATATTCGGAATACCTCGCTCATTATGGAAGAAGTAGAACTGATGGAGCGCCAGTAGGATCCGGTAGATATCCGCTAGGTAGCGGAGATAATCCTTATCAAAGAAGTAGAGATCTTTTATCTAGGTATAAGTCATTAGAAGATCAAGGAATGACAGAAAAAGAGATAGCCGAAGCTCTAGGCATTTTTAATGACAAAGGAGAGCCTTATGTTCATGGTTTAAGATTACAGATGACAAATGCAAAGTATTATCGTAATCTTCAAGAACTAGAGGGCATACACACTCTGATGGATAAAGGATTAAATCCAACAGAAATCGCTAGAGAAATGGGATGGCAAAACGAATCATCAGTAAGATCTAGACTAGCAAAAGAAAAAGCAGGAAGAATGTTTGTTGCTCAAGAAACAGCTAAGTTTCTTAAAAATGAAGTTGATAAAAAAAGAATGGTTGACGTCGGTGCCGATACAAATCTAGAAATAGGAGTAACTAGAACAAAGTTTGATGATGCATTATATTTACTAGAGCAAGAAGGCTATCCAGTATATAAAGCATACAGAGAACAAGTTACAAATCCTGGACATAATACAACTGTTAAAGTTCTATGTGTTCCAGGAACACCGTATAAAGACATATTTGATTATGAAAAAGTTCAATCTTTAACTGATTATATTTCATATGATAATGGAGAATCGTTCCATAAGTCTTTTGAATTTCCATCGAGCTTGGACAGTAAGAGATTAATGGTAAGATATGCCGAAGATGGTGGTGTAGATAAAGATGGACTTGTAGAATTAAGACGAAATGTCGATGATTTATCATTAGGGAAATCTAATTATGCACAGGTTCGAATAATGGTAGATGGAACGCATTATATTAAGGGAATGGCAGCATACTCAGATAACATGCCAGCCGGAGTAGATGTTATATTTAACACAAATAAGCCAAAAGGAACACCAGTTTTAGGACCTAAAGATAACAGTGTTTTGAAGCCATTAAAAAGAGATAAAAATGGAGATATTGACAGAGATAATCCATTTGGCTCATTAATTAAAGAAGATGGTGGTCAAAGTTTTTACGAAGATCCTAATGGAAATTATATTAATCCAACTACTGGCAAAAAAGAATCTTTATCTTTAATTAATAAGAGAGCAGAAGAAAGAGACTGGGATAATTGGTCAGATGCACTACCATCACAGTTTTTATCAAAACAGAGTGTCGCATTAGCCAAAAAGCAGTTGAATCTTTCTGTAAAAGAGAAGGAATTAGAACTTAATGAAATTAATGCAATAACTAATCCGACATTAAAAAAGAAACTATTAAATGATTTTGCTAACGAATGTGACAAGACATCTGTTCACTTGGATGCGGCATCAATGCCAAGGCAAAAGTACCATGTTATATTACCATTATCAACAATAAGTGATAACGAAGTATATGCTCCAAACTATAATAATGGAGAGAAAGTAGCATTAGTAAGATTCCCTCATGCGGGATTATTTGAAATACCAATTTTGACAGTTAACAACAATAATAAAGAGGGCATATCTATATTATCGAAAACACCAACTGACGCAATTGGCATTAACAAAAATGTTGCGAAGATATTGTCTGGAGCAGACTTTGATGGTGATACTGTTATGGTTATACCAGTAAATGAAAGAAACAGGGTAAAAAATAGGCCTCCATTCGAAGGACTAAAAGAATTCGAACCAAGTGCATTATATTCTATGCCAGAAGGAAAAACGGTTAGTATTGAAACACAGAGACGAATGGGTGAAATATCTAACCTTATAACTGATATGACAATAAAAGGTGCCTCGGATGCTGATATAGAGAAAGCGGTAAAGCATTCAATGGTAGTTATAGATGCTGATAAGCACAATTATGATTACAAAAAAAGTGAAATAGAAAATGACATTGACTCTTTAAAGCAGGCATATCAGAAAAAAGATTCCGACACTGGGAGATATGGTGGTGCAAGCACAATTATATCTAGAGCTAAGTCACCAGTTAACATACCAAGAAGAAAAGGTTCTCCTTATATTGCGGAAGACGGTTCTTTAGTGTATAAGACCGCACCGGATAAAGAATTATATTATCAAAAAAGAGTGCAAAGTAAGAAAACCGGAGAATGGTATGATAAAATGAAAAGAGATCGTTCTACAGGGGAACTAGTACCAGACATCAGAATACATACAGATAAAGTTCCTAAGATGTCAACGGTAGATGATGCATCAGAACTTATATCTGAGTATAATGCTCCAATGGAACGTCTATACGCCGATTATGCTAATAATATGAAGAGATTAGCAAAAGAAGCTAGAAAATCATTGATCAATACTGGGAATATTATATTTAATAAAGCAGCCAGAGAAGAGTATAAGAGAGAAGTAGATAGTATAGAAGCCCAGCTTATAGAGGCTAAGAAGAATAGACCAAAGGAGAGAAGAGCTCAGGCTATAGCCAGTAGTGCTATTAAAGCGATTAAAGCCCAGTATAACGATTTATCAGATGAAGAATTAGGTAAGATTAGACAGCAGCAATTAACAAAAGCAAGACTAAGAGTAGGAGCAAAAAGACAGAGTATAAATATATCTGATAGAGGATGGGAGGCTATACAAAAAGGCGCCTTCAGAGAATCTACATTAAGAGAAATATTACAATATGCTGATCAGGATGAACTTAGAAAGAGATCTACTCCAAATAAGTACCTAAAACTAAGTGACGCGAAAGTAAATAAACTAAAATCACTTAATGCGACAGGACTTTACAGTATTGCTGAAATGGCTGAAATAATGAATGTTTCTACATCAACAATAAAGAAATATTTGAAAGAAGGTTAAAGGCGTATGAAAGAAAGAAGAGCTATGATAACAACTTATGATAATCCATATGATCCTTTTAATCAGTTTCAGCAATGGTTTCTGTATGATGTAGCTAAAGGCTACAACACTTGCTCTTATTTAGATAGAGTTGCAAGAACTTCTGATGCTTTATCTGATCAAGAAAACAGTGAGATTATTGAAGATGCAATTGACGAAATTGTAAAATACGATTTATTCAACATTTACAAAAAAGTTGTTCGTGAAATTGACATAAAAGAAGACGATGTAGAGTAAAAAATGACGTAGGGGAGGGTGCATTAAAAGCACCCCCCCGCCCAAAATCGCGCCGGTCTTCTTTTTTTCTCCGGGGGGAGATTTATATTTTCGTTTTAGACCCCTTTTGATGGCTTGTAAATGGCGAGCCCCCCTTTGCGATCGCATGTTGTAAACTGTTATTTTTTTTTTCTCCTTTATAACAGGTCGTGTCGTCTTTTGCAGGCCGCCAAAAGTGGTCTAAAAGTGCGGAATAGTCATCGAGATCTTAGCAGAAAGGAGGATGAACATGGCAAGAACAAAGTCATATGTGCAGGGAAGTAAAGTAAAACCGCATGCACCAGCATTGACTCCAGAGGCCAGAGAGAATGAATTAGTATCTTTAGCAGTTGATTTAGCCGAGAAACAGCTTGCTGAGGGTACTGCATCATCTGCAGTAATCGTTCATTACCTTAAACTAGGTTCTACAAAAGAGAAATTGGAGAAAGAAAAACTCCAGAAAGAAAACGAGCTTTTAAAAGCAAAAACAGAGGCACTGCAATCAGCAAAACGCGTCGAAGAGCTATATGCTCAAGCACTTCAGGCGATGCGTTCATACTCGGGTAGCATGGTTAGTGATAAAGATGAAGAACTTTAGAGAGCTATCCCGATTGACAACTCTCAAAGAGAGATTTGAATATTTAGATTTAACAGGAACTGTTGGCGCTATGACGTTTGGCGGTCATAGAGAATGGAATCAAGAATTCTACAGTTCAGATATTTGGAAAGATGTACGAAGAAAGGTACTAATACGAGATGAAGGTTGCGAGATGGGTTTGCAGCCTTTTGTTATTCCAGGAGCAGTGTATGTGCATCACATTATACCAATGACATTAGATGATTTTTTAGAAGGCAATCCACTTATGTTGGATCCGGATAATTTGGTATGTGTTTCTTATGACATTCATCAGGCAATACATTACGGAAATTCAGATGCACTTAAAAAATATGAAGTGATTACAAGGACAAAGAATGACACTTGTCCTTGGATGTGAAGAGAGGTACTGAAATGGATCATAGTATATTAGTAGATATTAAAAGTCTTTTAGGTGCTGGTAACATTGACGGCTTTGACAGCGATATCGTTATGCATATCAATTCAGTGCTGGTTACATTACGACAGTTGGGTATCGGGCCAACATCAGGTTTTGGTATTACAGGATCGGATGAAACTTGGGATGATTTACTCGACGGTAGTGAAATGTTAGAGGCCGTCAAATCTTACATTTACTTAAAAGTTAGATTAATTTGGGATCCGCCAACAAGTGGCACAGTTATGCAGGCAATGAAGGAACTAATAGCCGAGTATGAATGGCGTCTGAATGTTGTAGTTGATCCGGAAGAAGACTAGTGAGGAAATTATTATGTGGCGATACAATAATGAACTTTACCATCATGGTATAAAAGGACAGAAATGGGGCGTTAGACGTTTCCAGAACCCTGATGGAAGTTTAACTCTCGAAGGAAGAGAAAGATATGGATCAGCAGCAACTAGGGTAATAAAAACCGGACATATTTCAATCCCAGACGCGTTTACACCAACAAATAAAGATATAAAGCAAGCGAAGAAAGTAGTGGATTCTCGCTGGCCAAATGTACCAGAAAGCATACGCAATAATTATGCCAATTGCATGGCTAGTTACATGTTAATGCCTAAAGAGTTTCAAGATGTTATCGACGAAATAGAAGAAGAAATTATAAATCCCGTATTAATTGACGAGCTGACAAAAGATGTAGATACAATCAACAATACTAATCTTGATGCGTGGACAATGATGTCTACGGTGTATTCTTGGGGCATATTTTGCAACATATACACAGAAATGACTGGGGAAGAATAATAAAAGGAGAATTCAAAATGGCATTATCTAATACAGCCGTTCCAAAGTATTATGGTGAGTTTAGAAATGCTGTTCTAAGTGGAAATAGAGCAGTCAATGAGAAGATCTCAATGGAGATGAATAGAATTGATGCTCTAATAAGAAATCCAAGGTATTACTACGATGATGAGGCTATTGATGGCTTTATCAGATATTGCGAAAACGAAATGACTTTAACTGATGGTACCGATTTAACAATGTTGCCAGAGTTTAAGTTATGGGCAGAGCAACTATTTGGATGGTGGTACTTTGAAGAACGTAGTGTATATGTTCCTAATAAAGAGGGTATAGGAGGGCACTACGAACAAAGAAAAATTAAAAGAAGACTAGTGAATAAGCAGTATCTTATTGTAGCTAGAGGCGCTGCTAAATCAATGTATTTGTCAATGATACAGTCTTACTTTCTTAACATTGACACTTCAACTACTCATCAGGTAACTACTGCTCCAACAATGAAGCAAGCAGAAGAGGTAATGTCACCAATTAGAACAGCGATAACAAGATCTAAAGGCCCTCTATTCAAGTTTTTAACAGATGGTTCGCTACAAAATACAACCGGATCGAAAAGAGATCGACAAAAACTAGCTTCTACTAAGATGGGCATACAAAATTTTCTAACCGGGTCTTTGTTAGAAATAAGAACGATGAGTATTGCAAAACTTCAGGGTTTACAAGTTAAAGTTTCTACAGTTGACGAATGGCTTTCTGGCGATATCAGAGAAGATGTTATTGGTGCACTAGAACAAGGTGCTTCTAAGATAGCAGACTATGTTATAGTTGCAGCTAGTTCTGAAGGCACTATTCGAAATGGCGCCGGTGACTCAATTAAAATGGAACTTGAGAGTATTCTCAAGGGAGAATACCAAGCAGACCATATTTCTATTTGGTGGTATCGTCTTGATTCGATTGAGGAGGTTGCTAATCCTGCAATGTGGGTAAAAGCAAATCCGAATATTGGTAGAATTGTAAGTTACGATACATATCAGAAAGATGTAGAGAGAGCTGAAAAAGTACCAGCTAGTAGAAATGATATTTTAGCAAAAAGATTTGGCATTCCTATGGAAGGTTACACATATTTCTTTACGTATGATGAAACATTAGTTCATAAAAAAAGAGAATATTGGCAGCTTCCTTGCTCATTGGGCGCAGATTTATCTCAGGGAGATGACTTCTGTGCCTTTACTTTTATATTTCCGTTAAAGAATGGTGCCTTCGGTGTAAAGACCAGAAATTACATTACGTCTTTAACCTTACATAAGCTTCCTGGTGCTATGCGAAATAAGTATGAGGACTTTATAAGAGAAGGCAGCCTTGTTGTTCTTGACGGAACAGTATTAGACATGATGGATGTATATGAGGATCTTGAGAGGCATATAAACGATTGCCAGTACGATGTGCGTTGTTTCGGATATGACCCATACAATGCAAGGGAATTCGTGGATAGATGGGCTTTGGAGAATGGATCGTTCGGAATAGAGAAAGTAATACAGGGAGCAAAAACTGAATCGGTTCCTTTGGGAGAAATTAAAATCCTTGCAGAGCAGAGAATGCTACTATTTGACGAGGATTTAATGGAGTTTGCTATGGGAAATTGTATAGCTCTTGAAGATACGAATGGGAATAGAAAACTATACAAGAAAAGGCATGATCAGAAGATTGATGCCGTTGCTGCTATGCTAGATGCATATGTGGCGTATAAATTAAACAAAGATGCTTTTGAATAGGAGGAAGCAATAATGACTTATGTTTATTATGGAAATTCATTATACCATCATGGTGTAAAAGGAATGAGATGGGGTGTTCGTCGTTATCAGAATCCTGACGGAAGTTTAACTGAAGAAGGAAAAAGACGTCAGGATTATATAGACGCAAAAAATGCATATAAAGAAAGAAGAAAAGAATACACTAGAAGTCTAGGAACATATAGCGGAAGAAATGATAGTTCATACCGAGACAGAATGCATAAAGCTGAGTACGATATGATAAAGGCAAAAGCAAAAAGAAAGGGCTCTGCAAAGTATGAGTTAGCTACATATTCAAAGCAGGGAATGAAGTATGGATTACCAGGATCAATGAAAGACTTTGAATCTGGCGGAAAATCTACATATTTTTTTAACGAATTGGCTAAAGAAAAAGGAAACGATTATGTAGACAGAGTTCATAAACAGGCTTTAAATAGAATAATGACTCAAGCAGCGGTTGGCGTAGGATTAGCTTTTGCTTCTAGTTTAGCTAGTGTTTTAATCGACGCTTACGATTAAAGATACATAAAAAGAGGTGATACCGTGGCACTTTATAGTCCTTTAAAAGGCAGGGAAATGCCAAACCATAAGTATATACGTCGTGTAATGGGAAGTAATGGAAAATGGCAATATTACTATGGGACAATTTCCGATAGCAAGAATGGCGCAAAATCTGTTTCTGATATTAGAAGAAGTTCGCAAACGAATTCTAGTATAAAAAGAAGTGGTTGGGCTGAGAATTACCTTGCTAATAGAAACAAAAAAGTTTCAGAGTTCACCCCTAAATCTATAGAGAATGGAAAGAGGAAGGCATCTTCTAAAGTTAAAACCAGTGGTGAGCAATGGGACACGAGCGTTACCTGGGCGAAGATTGCTAGTGACGAGCCAACTAAAGAAGAGTATAAGCAAAAAGCAGATGAATTAGAAAAAGAACTTAATGATAAAATTACTAGCAATGAAGAGTATTACAATAATCTTTACAATCAAGAGAAGGAATCGTTAAGAACTAAATTAACTAATAATCTGAAATCAAAATACCCAGAGGGAATTCCTGAGTCAGAACTTACAAAGATTAATGATCAGGTAGAAAAAGATACAAAAACACTCTGGGAAGAAGTTTATAAACCAATGGTAGATAAGGTTAATGACGTAATCAAAGAAAATAGAGATGCTGTACTTAGAATACTTAAAAAAAAGTATAGTCAGGAGGATTAAACTATGAAAAGTAAAATAGTTTATAATGACGAACTTCTTCATTTCGGAGTAAAAGGTATGAAATGGGGGGAATGGAATGAAGAAACTCGTGCCCGATATATGGGCATTAGGAAGAATAGAAAGCATAGTTCCAGAGTCTCGAAAACAAAAAGAAGTTCAAATAATCCAAGAAAAATGACAGATGAAGAATTAAAGAAAAAAACCGAACGATTGCAGCGAGAAGTTAATTATATGAATCTTCAGAAGCAGGCGAATCCTGGAAAAACATACGTTACAAATCTATTAGGACAAATTGGAAATAGAGTTATAGCAACCGCAGGAGCAGGTGCTATTTTATATGGATTAAAAGTTGCAGCCGGAGATAAATTTAATTCTAAGCAATTTGCAGAAGCTATATTTTATGGAGGAGGAAAGAAAAAGAAATGAGATCTATAAAATATAGTGGAAGTTTGCGTCATCATGGAATATTAGGACAAAAATGGGGGCAACGTAATGGACCTCCATATCCACTAGATGAAAATGATCACTCTGTTTCCGAGAAAAAATCAGGTTGGCAAAAAAGTTTAAACAGTACAAACAGCGATATTAATCGAATACTGAATCTGAAACGCGATCAAATAACAGATAAAGATATTAGTAAATATCGAGAGTTAATGAAGAAACATTATAAAAACGATGTTGTAGCTGTTGATTTTTATGATAACGAGTCGGACGAAGTCATAAGAAATGAGATTATAAGAAGACAAAATATTAAAAAAACATTAATAACAACTGCTTCTGTTGTAGGTGTTGGTGCAGCAATATATTTAGCTTATTGCGCGGCTAATGCTAGTATAATCAATACTAATACTGCAAATAGTATAAATAATATTAGCAAAGTAGTTAATAAAAAAGCACTGCAAGACGTTGAATTTGTTGTAAATCAAGGAGATACTTTGCATCGCATAGTTGGATATTCTGGCTTTGATTTAGATAAAACTAATGGCTTTACTTATGTAACAAATAATAAACTAGATGCGGATTTTTATAAAGCTTTTTTAAGAGATTGGACAGGATCAGATAGGCATGAAGTAGATTTAATGGCTAAGGTCGATTTACGTGCGCCTGGTTTAGGAACCATGAAAAAAGAGTTTTTACAGAAATTCGTAACAGATGACTTGTATAAAGCGCAATTAGCAGAAACGACATATAATTTTATGAAAGAACAGTATAAGAAAAGAGGTATACCTTTTTTTGAAACTAAATCATCAATACTATCTTCAATAAAAAGTATGTCGGATGGTCAATTGTACGCACAGGCTATGTGGGCTCTAGTTCGAGGTGGAGATGACGCAAATGCCGTAAGAAGCCATTTTATGAAAAAAGGCTATAATGCGTTATTGGATTTTCATGATATAAATGATAAAATAGCAGAGGCACCAATGATAGTATTTAATGCAAAAAACGACTTAGTTAAATTGGGTGAACATAGAGTAACTAAATCCGAGCAATTGAAAGCCGCATATAATGTTGCAACATCCAATCATGTTTTTTCGAAAAGAGCTAAGGCATATTTATTAACTATGGGTCTAATTGTTTAATATTCGCATTTTTAATATTCTGTATTATGGAGATGATTATATTATGAATAAAAAAGAAGAAAAAAAAGAAAAAGAAAAACAATTATTTGAATTAATGACTTCTTGTAATAGGCTAGATGACAAAAAATTAGAAGAAGTATGGAAAGAAATCGAATCATTACAAGAAGAGAAAGACAATTTAGAATAATTGTCTTTTTTTATAAACGAACTCTAAGGAGGTTATATTATGGCCTTAAAAGATAGATTCCAGAAAGCCTGGAATGCTTTTTTTAATAAGGACTCGACGGGTGATTATGTCTATCAGGATTATGGAATTCAAACCTCCTATAGGCCAGATAGACCTAGGTTATTGTTGAGTAATGAACGAACAATTGTTGTGTCTATATTTAATAGAATAGCTCTTGACACTGCTAGTATAAACATTCACCACGTTAAAACTAACGACGAAGATCGATTCGAAGAAGTTATCCATTCAGGATTAGACAATTGTTTTAATTTGGAGGCGAATATTGATCAAACGGGTCGATCATTCGTGCAAGATATTGTTATGTCTATGATGGACGAGGGTTGTGTTGCAATGGTACCTGTTGACACTGTCGGTGACCCTCTTAGAACAACGTCATATGATATAAAAACTATGCGTACTGGAAAGATTATCGGTTGGTTTCCTCAACATGTAAAGATGAATGTATACAATGATCGTACCGGTCAGAAAGAAGATATTACTCTTCCTAAAGAAATGGTAGGTATTGTAGAAAATCCTTTATACGCTGTAATAAACGAACCAAATTCAACCATGCAAAGATTGATTAGAAAATTAAGTTTATTGGATTTCATTGATGAACAAAATAGTTCTTCTAAATTGGACCTGATTATTCAGTTACCTTACACTGTAAAGACTGATATTCGTCAGAAGCAGGCTGAACAGAGAAGAAAATTAATTGAAGATCAGTTAACGGGTTCCAAGTATGGCATTGCATACATAGATGGAACCGAAAAGATTACACAGTTGAATCGACCAGTTGAAAACAATTTAATGAGTCAGATTGAATACTTGACGAGTATGCTATATAGCCAGTTGGGGATAAACGAAGATGTATTAAATGGCACAGCTGACGATAAGACTATGACCAATTACTATACAAGAACTATTGAACCGATCGTTGCTGCTATTGCAGATGAGTCTAAGAGAAAATTCTTAACTAAGACAGCTAGAACGCAGCACCAATCAGTAATGTATTTCAGAGATCCATTTAAACTCGTTCCAGTTACAGAAATTGCAACTATCGCAGATTCGTTCACTAGGAATGAAATCTTATCAAGTAATGAAATTAGGCAGATTATCGGAAGAAAGCCTTCTAACGATCCGAATGCTGATGAATTACGCAATAAGAATCTTAACCAGTCTAATCAAGAACTTGCAGGACAGGGCGCGCGAGGAGCAGAGGGCATGGAAGGCGAGGTACCTGAATTCGCCAACACACCGGTAAGCATGCTCCAAAATTTTAACTTATAAAATAGGAGGCAAAATTCAAAATGGAAGATTATAAGACAGTTTATGACTTCTGTGGCTGGGCAACTAAGAACAACATTAAATGCTCGGATGGCAGAACCATCATGAAGGATGCCTTTATTCAGCAGGATGGTACAAAAGTTCCAATGGTATGGAATCACCAGCATAATGATCCGTTAAATACATTAGGCCATGCATATTTAGAGAACCGTAATGAAGGTGTCTATATGTATGGTATTTTTAATGATACGGTTCCTGGTAAGCAGGCCAAGTCATTAGTACAGCATGGTGATGTAACATCTGTTTCAATCTACGCTAATCAGTTACAGCAGAATCGTGGAAACGTGCTTCATGGTGTAATTAGAGAAGTTAGTTTAGTTTTAGCAGGTGCCAATCCAGGTGCACGTATCGAAGTAGTTCATAGCGATGATGATTATTATGACGATGAAGAAGAAAGCATTCTGTTTATGAACGAACCGCTTGAACTAAGTCACGCTGATGAAAAGGCCGAAGAACCAAAAGAGGAAGTAAAGGAGGAGCCTAAAGTGCCAGAAGAAAAGAAAGAAAAGACTGTACAGGATGTATTTGACGAACTGACAGAAGAGCAGAAGAATGTAGTTTATGCATTAATCGGTGCTGCTCTGGAAGACAAGGGTGCCGATGTTGAAGAAGGAGACGAAGATATGAAACACAATATTTTTGACACAGAAGAACAGAATAACGAGAACGTATTAAGTCATTCAGAAATGATGGAAATCATTGGCGATGCTAAGCGTTTCGGATCTTTATCAGAAAGTGCTTTACAGCATGGCATCACAAACATCGAATATTTATTCCCAGAAGCTCAGGCTGTATCTAACACTCCTGATTGGATTCAGAGAGATCAGACTTGGGTAAGAAAGGTTATGGGTGCTGTTCATCATACACCATTCTCAAGAATTAAGTCTATGCACGCTGATATTACAGGCGAAGAAGCAAGAGCTTTAGGTTATATTAAGGGCAACTTAAAGAAAGAAGAAGTATTTGGCCTGTTAAAGAGAAGCACAACTCCTCAGACTGTTTATAAGAAGCAGAAACTTGATAGAGATGATGTAATTGATATTACAGATTTCGACGTAGTAGCATGGCTGAAGGGCGAAATGAGAATGATGCTGGATGAAGAATTAGCAAGAGCATTCTTATTTGGTGATGGCAGAACTGCTGGAACCGATGATAAGATTAACGAAGGCAATATTCGTCCAATTGTAAAGGATACACAGGCTAACCTGTATGCATATCCTGCAGAAGTTGCTGCTGGTGCAGATGCTGATGCCACAGCTAAGAACTTTATCCGTGCAGCTATTAAGGCTCGTAAGGATTATAGAGGAACAGGTTCTCCAACATTATACGTTGGCGCAGATATGCTGTCTGATATGTTACTATTAGAAGATGGCTTTGGTCATTCTTTGTATAAGACAGAAGGCGAACTTGCTACTAAGCTGAGAGTAAAAGAAATTGTTGAAGTACCAGACGAAATCATTCCTGAAGACTTCTATGGTGTAATCGTTAACTTAAACGACTACTATGTAGGTGCAGATAAGGGCGGAGCAGTCAACATGTTTGATGACTTCGATATTGACTACAACCAGATGAAGTATTTAATTGAAACTCGTTGCTCAGGTGCATTAGTAAAGCCGAAGAGTGCAATCGTTCTTCAGAAGGCAGAAGCTGATGTAACACCAAACGACAATGATGTTTTACCAGAAGGATATGTAATTGAACAGGAAAGAGACTAATAACTAATAATTAATGGAGGATTTTAACATGGAAAAAATTTACGAACATGCTGATGATCTTCATATTAAGGCGTTAGTTGCGTATGCTAATGATAGTGCCTTATGGGGCAATCCAAATTTCCCAGTTCCACTCAAAGAAGAAGAGGTTAAGGATGCTTTTAAAAAGGGAATGCTTTTAATCGTTGACGGAAGCAAAAACTATGTAACTCCTGTTAAATTAGCAGCAAATGGAGCTGTTTCAGATGCTTTTAGTCATACCTATACTATTGGTACGGAGGCTGTCGTAGTTGAGGCAGAAGCCCAGGCTACAGAATTAGACTTTGGAGAAAAGGTATTAGTATCTACTTTACAGGAAGATGATGTCGTTGTAGCTAATGGCAAAATTGAAGGTACTTTAAAGTATGTAGAGGAAGGTGTTCTTGCTGATTATTGGGGACCTGGCTACTTCTTAGCTCTTAAGTTCACCTTACCAGCCGAAGCAACAAGTGTTAAAGTTGGATTAACTCATTCCAGAGGTTCAGGATTAGCTGAAATTATTGAGGATCCAGATAAGAATGGTGCTTTCAAGATTTCAGATAAGGATGAACAGAAGGTTATCGTTATTGCTACTGACGGCGAAGTTGTTGTAGAACAGCTTTACGATCTGTCAGATCTCGTTCTTCCGGAACCAGAAGAAGAATAAAAGGAATAATTCAAAATGGCTAAATATTACGGAACAATTGGGTTCGAAATTACCACTGAAATAAGACCGGGTGTCTGGCAAGCTCAGATTGTTGAGAAGTCAGGCTATAAGGGAGATGTTATAAGCCAAAGTTATCGGTGGCAGAACGGTGGTAAAGTTAACGACGATGTTGACCTATTGGTTAAAGTTAGCGTAATTTACGACCAATTTGCTATCGAGAATATGGGCCTTATAAAATATGTAACTCATATGGGTTCTAAGTGGAAAGTAACAAGCATAGAACCAGAGTATCCAAGGTTAATCATGACGTTAGGGGGTCTGTGGAATGCGTAATCTGAACAACAGACTACTTTTTCATGAGGAACTATGTAATATTTTGGGTTCTAGAAACGTTTATTACCAACCTCCAGAAAATATTAAAATGAGTTACCCAGCAATCATATATTCAAGAAGTGATATAGATAATCGATTTGCAGACAATAATGTTTATTTACAGGATCGTGCATACCAGGTTATCGTGGTTGATCCTGATCCAGATAGTGAGATAGTGGATTCACTTTCTCTATTCCCTATGTCTAGATTTGATAGACATTATGTTGCAGATAATCTAAATCACGATGTTTTTACAGTTTATTACAAATAGGAGGACAAATAAATTATGGCAAGATTAGTATGGGATGCCACAGGCGAACGTCTATTCGAAACCGGTGTAGACCATGGTGTTTTGTTCGTTATGCAGAATAATGGTTCTTATGCTAATGGTGTAGTATGGAACGGTTTAACAGCCGTAAACGAATCACCAGAAGGTGGCGAACCAACAGCTTTATGGGCTGATAACATTAAGTACTTGAACCTGATGTCGGTCGAACAGTTTGGCGGTTCTATTGAAGCATACACATATCCTGATGAATTTATGGAATGCGATGGTTCAGCAGAATTAGTAACTGGTATCGTAATGGGTCAGCAGACTCGTAAACAGTTTGGTCTGGCTTACAGAACAAGATTAGGTAATGATGTTGATGGTAGTGACTACGGATACAAGATCCACTTAGTATACGGAGCATTAGCTTCTCCATCAGAGAAGGGTTATGAAACAATTAATGATAGCCCAGACGCAATTACATTCTCTTGGGATTTCTCAACCACACCAGTGAATGTTGAAGGTGCAAAACCAACAGCACATATTATCATCGATTCAACTAAAGTTGCAGCTGCTACGTTAGCAAGCATTGAAGATGCAATTTTTGGTTCTGAAAATGGTGATTCAACTTTATTATTACCAGATCAGATTGCTGATATGTCAGGAGCTCCAACAAGATTAGGTGCACCGACATTAGCAATAGCTAGCAGCAATATTACCTTTGCTGTTGCCGCAGCTTCTAATGCTGAATCATTTGATGTATATGAAGGCAATGCATTCGTAAAGAATATTGCTAAGACTGGCGCAACAACATCAACTGCGATTTCAGGATTAGGTCTTGATGAAGGAGAACATGTACTCACTGCTAAGGCTAAGGCCGCTGGATATCTTGATAGCGGATTCTCAAACGCTGTAACAGTTACAATTTCTTAATTACTTATGAGGGAGCGGGGAAGTTCCTCGCCCCTCTTTTTTATCATGAAAAGGAGAAAGAATTATGTTAAAAAAATCTATTACTTATGTTGACTACAACGGAGATACAAGAACTGAAGATTTTTATTTCAACTTGTCAGAAGTAGAGCTGACAAAGATGGAATTTGCAACCAATGGGGGGCTGGAGAATAGTATTAACAAAATCATAGAAACAAAAGACGTTGATTCAATGCTTAATATGGTTGAAAGATTAATATTAGCATCTTATGGTGAAAAATCTGAAGATGGAAGAAGATTTAATAAGTCATCAGAAATTTCGGAATATTTTAAGCAAACAGAAGCTTATAATAAATTATTTATGGAATTAATTCGTGATGAAAATTCAGCAAGAAACTTTGTTAGAGGCATTCTCCCTGCAGAAATTGCTCAGAGAGTAGAGGAGCAAGAAGCACAGGCTAAAAAAGAAGCACTAAGCAAAGTTGTGTAAAGTAACATGCTCAAAATAACTATACCGGAACAAGAATTATGGAACGAAAAAACTAATGAGTTTGTAATGTTTGAAGGAGCAACAATTTCATTAGAGCATTCATTAGTCTCAATTTCAAAATGGGAATCTAAATACCATAAACCTTTCATCACGAACAATAAAAAAGATGTAAAAACTCGTGAAGAAATGAAATACTACATTAAATGCATGACCATAACACAAAATGTAAATGATGAAGTATATGACTATTTGACAGAAAAAAACTATGAGGACATTCGAAACTATATGGATGATCCTATGACCGCCACAACGATAAACGAAAGAGATAATAAAAAAGGTTCAAGTAAACCAATTACCTCGGAGGTTATTTATTACTGGATGATAGCACAGAACATTCCTGTAGAATTTCAAAAATGGCATCTTAATAGGCTGCTAATGTTGATACGGGTTTGCAATGTTAATAATAGTCAAGGTTCAAATAAAAAGAAGATGACTAAACAGCAATTAATGGCTAGAAACACAGCATTAAATGCTGCTAGAAGAAAATCGTTAAACTCAAAAGGATAGTTTTTATTAAATAGAAAGGAGTCTCTTTTGCAATGATTAAACTAAAACAAAAAGGAGATTTCAAAAATCTTTCTAATTTTTTCGAAAGAACTAAATCCATATTTAATGCTAGTAAATTAGATAAATATGGTAAAGAAGGAGTAGAGCTTTTAAGAAATGCAACGCCTAAAGATACCGGAGAAACAGCTAACTCATGGTATTATGAGATCTATAGAGGCGATGGAATAATAAAGTTGAACTTCTATAACTCCAATATTCAAAATGGAATTCCAATAGCTATCCTTTTGCAGTATGGTCATGCAACTCGTAATGGAGGTTTTGTTCACGGAATTGATTACATCAATCCTTCAATGAGACCATTATTTAGAAAAATAGCAGATAATGCGTGGAAGGATGTGACGAGTAAGTGAGCACAACTATAGATAGAAAAGTAGTTGAAATGCAGTTTGACAATTCGGATTTCGAACGAAATGCCAAAAAGAGCATGTCAACATTAGATAAATTAAAAGAAAAATTAGATTTTAAAGCAGTTGCGGCTGGCTTATTAAGCTTAGGAACTGCGTCAAGTCAACTAGATTTTCACAATACTATAGAAGGTTTAACTCAGGTCGGACTTAAGTTCGACTGGATGTATATTATTGGAAAAAGAGTGCTTGAACGATTAACCGATCAGGCAATGCATTTAACTAAGTCTTTGACTTTGGATCAGGTAACGTCTGGTTGGTCGAAGTATGAAGAAAAAACAACGGCTGTTCAAACCATTATGTCTGCGACAGGACGATCAATTGAGGAAGTAAATGAGCAATTAGAAGCGCTAAACTGGTTTACTGATGAAACATCGTATAATTTCACAGACATGGTTTCCAATATTGGTAAGTTTACTTCGGCAGGTATTCAATTAGAATCCGCGGTTACGGCAATGCAGGGTATAGCGACTTGGGCGGCTATATCTGGTGCTGGTACAGCGGCTGCTAGTAGAGCCATGTATAATCTTTCTCAGTCAATGGGAATAGGATCTGTTCAACTTATTGACTGGAAATCTATAGAAAATGCCAATATGGGAACTAAAGCTTTTAAAGAGCAAGTTCTTGAAACAGCAGAAGCTTTAGGAAGATTAGTAGAAGTAGGCGAAGATGCAGATGGTGTAATGCAGTATCTAGTAAAAGGTACTGATAAAACTGTATCGTTTAAAAATTTTAGAGAGAACCTTTCTGAAGGTTGGTTTGACAACGAAGTACTAGAGAACGTTCTTAATGAATATGGTGCCTATGCCAATATGGTAAAAATAGTACAGGATTCTTTAAGATCTAGTACTGCAAACCAAGCAATGAGAGAAATTGATAGAGTATTTAATCAAAATGATTACTCTGGAACTGCTGCTGATTTCGAAAGTATTGCCGACTCATTGGGAATTTCAGCGACAGAAGCGGAAGCTTTATATATTTCTTATAATTCCGTAGGAAGAGAAGCATTTATAGCGGCGCAGCAAGCAAAAACTTTTCATGAGGCAATAGAAGCAACAAAAGATGCAGTGTCATCTAGTTTCATGAATATTTTTGAAACTATTTTTGGTGACTATCAGGATGCTAAATTATTATGGACTGATTTAGCTAATGAGATGTGGGAGGTATTCGCTGGACCATTATCTGAAATAGGGAGTCTACTGCAAGAATCTTTATATCATAGAGATACTTGGAAAGACATGCTAAATACCCTAGAACAGAGTGGACATTCTGCTGAAGAATTTGAAGAAGCGATGCTAAAAGTTAGAAAAGGTCTCTCAATAACTTATGGAACTGTAGAAGATGAAGAAGGAAACATAGTTAATTTAGAATATTCATTGGAAGAATTAATAGAGAAATTCGGGTCTTTGGAACGCGTTAGTGAAAAGGGTTTGATTTCTAATGAGATGCTTTCACAAACATTTGAAGAACTTGGATTAAGTGCCGAAGAAGCTTCTGTATATTTAGATAAATTTGGAGAGGTTACTACTTCTGGTTATCGTGTCAGATTATTAGAATCAGTAGTTAACCTATACAATAAACTAAAAGAATTACTAGAGCCTATTAGCGAAGCTTGGGCAGAAGTATTTCCTCCAGCCACAGTCGATACAGTTAGAAATTTAATTGATAGATTGCATAGATTCTCTTCAGAATTAGAAATTAGTAGCAAAACAATAGAGAATATTAAAAATATTGCAAAAGGTGTTTTCAGTTTATTAAAAGGATATTTAACGATAATATCTACTGGAGCAAAACTAATAGGAAAAGTAGCCCGGCCAGTTATAGAGTATCTTTTGGATATTTTAGGTAGTTTGGGAAAAGCTATAAGTGATACTATAGAGAATTCTGACTTAACGCCAATTGTTGATTTTTTAACTACTCTTATCGACTATGTTATTCCATCTTCAGAAGGCGTAAAACGTATTAGTGATGCTATAACTGATCTGTTTTCAGCCATTAGAGGCGGAAGTACTAGCGAAACAGAAAAGAAATTTAATTTAATAGAAAGCTTATTTGTCCTATTAATCAAAATAGGTGAGAAAATTAAAGAAGTTGCCAAGTCTATTTGGGGAAGTATCCAGGAAATATTTGGAGCGTTAACTCTGCAAGATGTTGGTAATTTAATAAATACCGGATTAATGGGCGGATTATTAGCAAATCTTATAAAATGGGTAAAAGAATTAACAAAATCAGGAAAAGAAAAGAGCGGAATAAGTAAATTATTAGAAGATATTTCTAATACTTTAGAGGCGATTCAAGAAAAAGTAAAAGCTCCTAAAATAAAGGAATTTGCAATATCTATTGCTATTTTAGCCGCATCTTTATGGGTTCTTAGTACGATTGATTCAAGCAAAATACTAGTATCTGTTGCTGCTCTTGGCGCTTTAGCTCAGGGATTAGCGCATGCCATGAAATCGTTTGACAGTATGAAATTTAGTAGCGATATGAGCAAGAAATTTGCGGGTCTCATTGGATTCGCGACATCCTTGCTTATTTTATCGTTTGCTTTAAAAGTTATTGGCAACATGGACGTAACTAGTATCTTAAAAGGACTTGGCGGGTTGTTTGTAATAATGACTATGGTTTCTGGTGCATCAGAATCTATAAAAGGAGTTAATTCCAAAGGATTAATCAAAATGGCTTTGTCTATGGTCCTTTTTGCAGCGACAATTAAGATTTTAGGATCTATGGACCTAACAAGTATTGGAAAAGGTTTGCTAGCATTAGGCGGTATCCTGTTAGAATTAGCAGTATTTATGCAGTTTGCAAAAGGACTCAATATGAGAGGTCCATCAGCAGGAATTGCCACATTAGCGACTTCCATGCTTATATTCGCTATTGCTATGAAAGTATTTGCGACTATGTCTTTGGACCAGATAGGTAATGGGCTAATGGTTGTAGGTTCAAGTTTGCTTATATTTGCTATGGCCGCATACGCAATGAAGGGCTCTCTGGCTGGTGCATTTGCGGTATTAGTAATGGCCAATGCTTTACTAGTATTAGCTCCAGCGATGTTTATATTAAGTAGACTTGACTGGGAAGATATAGGAAAAGGATTGGTAGCAATTGCAGGAGCATTGGCAATAATGGCTATTGCAGTATATGCATTAAAAGGCCATGAAGTGACACTATTAGCAATAGGAGCAGCGTTTGCATTAATTGGAATAGGTACTGTAGCGTTGGCTGCTGGTATTATAGCATTAACAACCGCTATTTCAGTGGGTGCATCAGAAATTGCAGCGGCGTTGGTTGTAATAATTACTTCAATTGCAAGTTTACTTCCAATGATAATTCAGCAAATACATTTAACCATTGTTTCGTTAGTTAATTTAATAGCCGGATCAGCTACCGAGATAGTAAAGGCAGTAGTAAAGATAATTGATGCAGTACTAGATGGAATAAAAGATGTTGTTCCTAGACTTGTCGATACTATTTTTACAGTAGTTGTTGCTATACTATTAGGAATTGATGAAAACATAATGGTCATAGTAATGTACCTAGCGGATATAGTGATTAAAGCCGTTAAAGCACTGATAAACTATGTAGGGCCTATTGTTGATGTTTTATTTGAGTTGATAGTTGAAGTCATTAATTCATTGGCAGATGCTATTGAAAATTATGGCCAGCCGTTACTAGATGCTATAGGAAGATTGTTAGGATCTATATGGAATTTCATAGTATTAACGTTACAAAATTTAATTAGTATGGTTCCAGTTTATGGAGAAAAATGGGCTTCATATCTGGATGCCATCAAGGTTGATACGGCTAGAAATCTTGATCCTGATTCGGCTATGGAAGCTGGTAGATCATTTGCTTCAGCAATGGGAGATGGATTAACAGAAGGAATAGAAGAACAAAAGCCTAGTGTAATAGAAACAGTAAAGTCAATTGGTAAAGAAATAGAAGAAAACTTTGATATTAGATCTGGTTTTACTACTGCTGCGTCTGATGGTGCAGAAGGTTTTGCTAATGCACTTTACAATAAAACATATTTGGTCACAAGAGCAGCAAGAAATATGGGAAATGCCGCTATACGCGAATTACGTAATACATTAGACGAGCATTCACCATCAAAGGTGTTTGCTGAAATAGGTGACTTTGCAACACAAGGTTTTGTACAAGGTATTACGAACTCATTAGGTTCAGTATCAAAGGCGACAACTGAAATGGGAGATAGATCAATAGCAGGGATGAATTCTGCAATTTCTAGAATAGGAGATGCGATTTCCAACGATTCCTTCCAAAATCAGCCTGTTATTAGACCAGTTCTTGACCTTTCAGATGTCAATTCTGGCGCTAATCAAATGAGGAACATATTAGGTGACGATTACAACTTGGCACTATCCGGAAGTGTTACAAGTCGTCGCTTATCGAATTCTATAGAAATTCAAAATGGAGGCAATACAATAGCAAATGCTGTTGCTAGTCTCAAAGAAGATCTCAATAACATGACTCAAGAAATCATGGGTATGAAGATCGTCATGGATAGTGGTGCTTTAGTTGGATCAATTGCCCCCAATATGGATAAAGCACTAGGCACCATTTCCACTTATAAGGGAAGGGGGAATACGTACTAATGTATTACGGGATAACTTTCGACAAAGGTAATAGTCAATCAAAAAACACATGGTCCGACTGGTACTTAGTACCTTCCTCCAGACCTTCCGTGGCTCCCCCAGAGCCTAAGAAAACGATCATTGAGATACCGGGCTCAAATGGCGTAATAGACTTAACAGAATATTTAACTGGGGATGTGACTTATGGTAACAGAAAAGGTACTTGGGAATTCATAGTAATGAATGAAAAGCCTATTCTATGGTCAAATCTATATTCTGATATTATGGATTTTCTTCATGGTCAACAGGTTGAAAGAATATTTATGGAAGACGAACTAAAAGAAGCAGGCGATACTTCTTATCCGGATTGGTATTATACAGGAAGGATAAATGTAAATGCCTGGGATACGCAAGAAAATTATTCGGTTATTTCGTTTGACTATGACTTAGACCCTTTTAAGTACCGTAGAGAAGCTTTTACTGAAACGTATACTTTGAATAATCCAGGACAGTCTGGGTCAGCGTTAGTCAAAGATTACACTGATAATATTTATCGTATGCCAATAGTGCCAAAGTTTACTGTTGCCTCTGGAAGCACCGATATGCGTGTATTTTTTAATGGAAATGGTTACGATCTTTCTGTTGGCGAGCAAGCCATTGCTAATATAGTTCTAACCAAGGAGTATCCTAGGATGAGCTATAGAGGTAGCGGTTCTGTAACTATAACGTTTAGAGGAGGTAGACTATAAGTGTATACAGTTTATGCTGATGACAATTTGCTCTACCATCCTAGTTTGGTAGGAAGTGGACGTGCAATATTTGATGCAGAACTGGTATTAGAGGCTAACAAAAGTGGATCATTTAGATTCAAAATGCCTGTTACTAATATCATGTACAACCAACTTACAAAAATGTCCACAATAATAACAGTTTATGATAATTCTGAAGAGATATTTAGAGGAAGAATCTTAAACGACGAAAGAGATTTCAACAATACAAAGCTAGTTTACTGTGAAGGTGAGCTAGCTTTTTTGTTGGATAGTATAGTAAAGGGATATGAAAGCGTTCCTGTAGGAGACGATCCATCAAATCCAGATCCGAACGCTACTACTATTGCTTCATTTTTTACAGATTTGATTACTAATCATAATAATCAGATGGAATCGAAAAAGCAGTTTGAAGTAGGACAGGTTACTGTTTTAGCTAATACTAATATCAATGTTACTTTTACTGATTATGCATCAACTTGGAACGTGTTTAATACATATTTACTGGATCAGTATGGTGGATATGTTAGGATCAGGCTTTCAGAAGGTCATAGATATATAGACTATATTTCAAGTTATGGAAACACGAATACACAACCAATTGTATTTGGCGAGAACATGCTTGATCTTACTCAATATATTTCAGCAGAAGATCTCTTTACTGTATTGATTCCGTTAGGAGCTACCTATGCGGAAGAATTAGATGACAGTGCAGTTGAAACTGGACAGATTCTTAATAAAGAAACTGAGCCGGTTAAGAATAAATCACAAGATCCTACTACTTCTGTTCTATCAGCACCGACATATGTTTTTAGATTAGAAGTAATAAGGAATAGCAAGAGTAAGGAAACAGAAAAAACAAATATTACTGTAAATTACTACGTTAAAACCACTTCTGGATCTTCTTCATGGTCCGGAAAAGATGGTACAAAATTATATGCGGATATTAGTTTTGATACTGGACTTCCTGATCCTCAGGACACTGAAAAAACAGTAAAGGTGGAACAAAAGACAGCTTTAACTTCTGGTAACTTTACAACAACCGAGCAGCGTTTAGTTACTTGGACTGGAGACGTGGCTACTAAAAACCTTGTAATCACAGGAGAATTTATTAACCAGTACACTGAAAAAGATAGTAAACCGATATCTAATTCTATGGCTGTAGTAGTACAGTTGCTGGAACAGAAGTATCTAAAGACAACTATTAATTCTGTGAATAATAATAAAGACTATTTACAGGACATTGACGCTGAAACCACGCAGGCAAGGAACTTGTTCGGTAATATTCTTGCTGTTCATGAATGGCCAGATGTTGATGATCCTACTGAACTTAAGACATTAGGCGAACAATATTTAAAAGATAATGTATCTTTGGCTGTAAAACTTGAATTAAATGCTGTTGACTTACACGAGTTAAATGTTGCATATGAGAAATTCAAAATAGGTGACAGAGTAAAGGTATTATCGGCTCCTCATGGATTAACGGATAGTAGCGAGAATAATGTTTTCACAGTTACAAAGATAACATTAGACTTACAAAATCCAGATAATAATGTATATAGTCTTGGCTCAGAGTTCAAATCATTGACGGAGACTCAGGTAACAGCGGCTAAAGATATTAATATTACAAATGATATTATTGAGCAGATTATTAACGACTTAGGTAAAATAGATGATATTGTTCAGGAAATTACTGATTATGTAAATACTATTTATGATCAGTATGCCGATGTTACCACAGTAATTAATAATCTTGATGCTGCTTATGCTGATATTGACTTTGCTAATATTAGTACTGCTGCTATAGAAAATCTGTTTGCTAATCAAGCGGTAATCGATACACTTAATGCAAACTACTTGCAAGCTAATGCTGCTAATATTACAGACGCTACCATTGAGAATTTAGTAGCTGGTAATATTGATGTTGATGGGTTAGATGCACATTTAGCAACCATAGATTTATTAAACGTGCAAGATGCGTCAATAACAAATTTATTAGCTAGGCAAGCAGTTGTAAATTATTTGTCAGCAGAATATGCAGATATTGATCTCGCAAATATTAGTCAAGCAGCTATTAATAATTTATCGACTAATTTCTTGTACGCAAATGCCGCTAATATTACACAGGCAACTATTGGTAATTTAATTGCAGGAACCGCTACAGTGCAAGGGTTAAATGCAAGTTTAGCAGATATTAACTTTGGAAATATTACAACAACGGCTATTCAGAACGCTCTTGTTCAGACTGGTTTATTTAGTAGTTTAACAATTCAAAATGATGCGGTTGTTGGAGGTACTTTAAACGCTAACAGCATTGCGGCAGGTTCAATTGTTGCCGATAAATTAATACTTAGAGGTACCGATGGTCTTTATTATGAGCTTAACATGACCAAAAAAGCAGAGTTAGAAGAAGGTAAGACACCCGAAGAACAGGCGGAAATTGAGGCAGAATGGGCAGCAATACCAGCAAACGATTTAAAGAATAGTTTGCATGGTGAGAATATTATTGCTGAAACAGTTACGGCAAAACAAATTGCTGCTGGGACCATTACTGCTCAGAAACTTGCGACATTAGACGCTTCGCAGGTAACATTTCAAAATGGACAAACACAGACCACTATGGCCGGTATCATTTCTGATGTTAGTGGTCTTACTTCGACAGTGAGCACTCTTTCGGGTAAGGTCGATTCATCGGTAAAGTCATATGTTTATAAATATGGTTATGGAACTAGTGAAACAACGCACCCATCCGATTCAGTATTTACATATGATACGATGCCAGCTAAAGTTGATGGCCAGTATATCTGGAGAAGAACAACAATAACAAAAAATGATAATACCTCATCAAAATCTTATGAGATGATTCAGGGAGCAGATGGAGAATCGGGCAATAGTATAACCTCAGCTGAAACATTGTACTATTTGCAGCAGAATACTTTACCTACAGCAGTAGTATCATTATCAGACATTGAAATGTCTATGGATAGTGGAGGAACGAGGGTATCTCCAACGGTAAATGTAAATCTTCCAATAGGAACATATCACGCTGTTTGGGAAATGCAGGGATCTACGTTAATTACTGATGCATTTGCAGGTTTTAATGTACCAGTTTCTGGCGGATCTACATCGATGCAAAGTGTTAGTTTGTTGAATAGTCACTACGAAGCCGATATAGACTTAACTACTGTATCTGGCGTAACTGGCGATCCGGTATTAAGTATCACGTTCTATATAAGCAATGTTACTTCTAATAGAGGAACCACATTAACCGTTAACTCGTTTAATATGTACTCCGAATCTGCTTGGAATAATTATAAAACTGCCCCGGCAAAACCAACAGTTGAAATAGTTAATTTTAGTGATCTGCCAAATACTTGGAGTTTAAAGCCTCCAGTATATTCTGGAACTGGATATTACTATACATGTATGCAGTTTCATTATGACGACAACACTATTACATGGAGTAATCCGGTACCTGAAAATGAATTGGACGATGTTTATTTCGAAATAACTAAAAACAGTTCTCAGATAATTCAGACTAATAATCTTATTGAGACTCGTGTTGGGGAAATAGATGAAGTAATAAATGGCGAAAAGGGAATAGAGTATAGGTTATCTCAAACCGAATCATTTATAACACAGAATAGCGATAGCATAAGTATGATGGTGACAACTCAGGATATTGACGGGTATGTTAGCGATGGTATAACTGATGCGTTAGGAGAAAACGGGTCTATAAAAACCTACCTTACTAATAACTATATAAATATTCGTGATTCTGGTGTAACTATAGTTTCTGCTATTTTTGGCTCAGATGCGGCAAAAGAGACTCTTACTAGTCAAACCGGAATAGATACAATAAAAACTCAGATAGCACCATTGGCTACAGCATTCCAGGTAAAGTCAACAGGTACATATGTTTATAGAGCTTCTAGCATAGACTCGACAACTGGAGAAGTTATTATTGATGAAGCGAATTATTTAAGAACTTACGATAAAGGAATGGAAATCTATATTTCAGGATATTCTTATCCCAGAACTTGGGTTGATGCTGATGGAGGAGGAATGCCTTCATTATCAATAGGCGATAATCCATCTGGTTCTGCTAGATGGCAGTTTAGACGTTCAAATGGATTGCTTAACATAAGTTGGCATAGTTAGGAGATGATTTCATGGCTACAAGTGGCACATTTAATACCAATAGTACTTCTTGGTATGGCGATGGATATACCCTTACAACTTACGTAAAAGTTGATTGGACCAGAACGTCATTCTCTACAGAAAACAACACTTCAACAATCTCTGTAACCGGAACTGTAAAATCAAATTTAGGTCCCGGTTACACAAGAGGTTGGTATGATAAACAATTAATTGTTGATGGAACAACATATAATGATTCAACATATTACAATGTTGGATCTGAAGGACAGATATATTCTAAGACCGGTATAGTTATTAATCATACTTCCGATGGTAGTAAAAGCTTTGATATTTCATTTAAAGTAAAAGTAGGTCAGAATAATTCATGGACTTGCACCGGATCTGGAACATTTACTCTTGAGACTATTCCAAGAGCAAGTTCATTTTCATTAACTTCCAGCAGTATTTATACTACTGGTAATATTGCTGGAACGATAACTAGAGCATCTACTTCTTTTACTCATGATGTAAAACTTACTTACAATAACACTGATTACTCATTAGCTACTGGACAAGCAACATCGTTTACAGCGTCAGTACCTTCTGGATTGAAGACGGTAATGAAAAATGGAAGTTTGGCCTCGGTTTCTTGTGTTGTAACTGTTACAACAAAGAGTGGAAGCACGGCAATAGGTACGGCTACTAATAACATAACAATTTCTGCGCCTAATGCTACTATTTCTACGACCACTACTTCTGTAGCCGTAAATAGTGCAACAGCCCAATGGTCATTAGGATCTACAGATACAGCAGTATGTACTTATACTGTTCAAAGATATTTAGGAAGCATAACTTATACTGACCAGACTAAAACAACAACAACAAGTAAAAGTAATGGAGCAAATGCTAATTTCCTTCAGTCAACAACAAATGCTAAAGAAGGAACTGTAACTACGAAAGTGACAACTTACGTTGGAAACACACAAGTAGGAACAAATACAACAACATATAAGGTAACCATACCTAGTTCGTATGGACCAAGTATTGCAATAGTTTCTGGATATCCGAAAAAGTACTCTGATACTGCTTCTTATGGTGGATATTATTTAGCTGGATATAGCGGCGTTCAATGGCAAGCAACTGGATCCGTAGGATCTGGTAGTTACGCTACTATTTCGTCAATTACTGCTGCTATTACTGCTGGATATGGTACTCTTAGTACTACTGTTAGTGGTTCAACAATAACTTCAAGTTTAACTAAGCTAAACGGTAGCAGCTCTGATTATACACAGACCGTAACATTTACGGTAACGGATAGCAGAGGATATTCATCCACAATATCTTCTAGCATAACTGCTAAAGGATATTCATTGCCCGTATTTGATATGGCTAATACTTGGGCGAAGAGAGCTACTTCTGGAGGAACTCTGGATAATGAAGGCACATATGCTAATTTAAGCGCTAAAGCAACTGTGCACAGCATAACCTACATTACAAGTTTAGTCATAAAAACTGGATCCACTACTGTTAAAACAGTAAGTAATAGTACGACTAGTGTAAAGACTCTTACAGCAACTCAAAATGCATATGGAACATACGCAATAACAACGGAAGGAAACTTTAGTGCAATAGCTACTGATGCCATGGGCAAAAGTACTACTGTTGATTTCGTATTACCTAAAGCAGCAGTACATTTAAGTTTATATGAAGGAAATCCAGGAGTAGGTATTGGAACAATCGCGCAAGCGAATCGAATAGATACACCTTTGCCAATAATTTCAAGTAGTGGTACCCCATTAAAGTTTAATTCGGCTTATAGTGCAGCGCAAACATACAATTTAATTCAAGTAAAAGACGCCGCTACACCTAGCCAATATGGAGCAATAGTTGCTTTTGGTGGTACCGGTGGATGTACAATTATTGGTGCAGGCGAAAGTACAAATAAATATTTTACTGATGATGCAACCGATGAAGAGTGGATGTATATTACGTCAGACCAAGGAGTACGTTTTTATGTTGGTGCAAATACTTATGCTAACAAAAAGTTGATTACTATAGACGCAAGCGGTCGAATAGTTATCGGTGAAGAGAGCGATACTTCTGCTGAAAAGAATGTTCAGTGTTGGGGTGGCGCTGGAGGAATTTCATTATATTCTGTAGCTTCTACGACCGGAAATAGAGGAATATGGGCGTATGCTCATGGTACAGCAACAACAGGAAAAGCGGTTATAACAGTAGATACTAATAATAACGTTACATTAAATGGAAACGCTGCTACAGCAACAAGTGCTACATCGGCTACCTCTGCAACTGATGCGACTAATGCCGCCAATGTTGGGATAACTAATACGAATCCTTCATCTGGAACATGGTATTACCCAACTTGGGTTTCTTCAACTAGTGGAAACTTACCAGAAAGAGTTAATAATGGATACAGATATTATTCACTCAACGGAACAGCTGACACCGCTGGGCATGCTATTATTCAGGTAGGTAATAGTACAGCAACTGGCACTGCCGGTAATAAAACTGGACGTATAAGATTGTATACTTCTAGCTCTGGATATGTTGATATTTATTCAACAGGAAATACAAGCAATAGAAGTATATATATACCAGTTCTTCCTGCGCCTCCGAGTGATCCTCCAGCGAATGCCGAGTTCCAAGTAACTGTAAACTTATGGACCGGAACACTACTAGGCGGAAACACTCAAACAGTTAGTGGAATGGCTAATTATAGACGAGTGAGAATATACGCAATTGCTGTTGGTTCTCATAATTTAATTTGGGAACAAGATGTTTCTAAGTTACATGCGTCGACTTATCATGTTGCTAATGCGTCGCAAATATCATATTTTGATAGCGATTCTGCTTGGTTTACAACAGTATTTGAATTGTCGATGACAAAAACCGTTTTAAACTTAAGAAATGTTTACAACATGAAAATTTATGATGCTAATACCTGGAATAAAAATAATAACGCTGACTATTACATCTATCGTGTAGATGGAATTATCTAAAAAGGAGGAAATTCAAAATGGAAAAAATCATTCTGAAAAAGAGGACTACATGTCCAACAAAAGATAATCTTGAATATGTAAGAAAGACCTACGGTGGAAAGTCAACATGTATCCTCGGTAGGCCTTCTTTATTTAAGGGATCTGTATTAGCAAATTGCACAGGCTATGTCTTCGGAAGACTTATGGAAGCATGCGGTAAGATGGTTCTTATCGGATGCAGACCTGGAAACGACTTCCCAGGCAATGCTGAAAACTGGGTTGAGTATTCTAAGCAGCAGGGTTTAAAGGTAGGAAAGACACCTAAGCTTGGAGCTACTGCTTGCTGGATTCACAATTCAAAAGAATGGGGCCATGTAGCATTCGTAGAAGAAATCTACCCAGATGGATCTTGGCTCTCAAGCGAATCAGGATACGATAGCTACTACTTCCGTAACACTCAGTATCCAGCTTCTGGCTATAAGTCAAACTATCAGTTCTTAGGATATATTTATGCTCCTGTAGAATTTGAACCAGAAGAAAAGAAGCCTGAGTACAAATTCAAAATAGGTGATCAGGTTGTTGTAACAGGTAAGCTGTACAAGTCATCAATGTCATACAGCCCAGCTGGTGCCGTTACAAATCGTGTAACAAAGATCACAAGAATCGCTGAAGGTTCTAAGCATCCATATAACACAACAGGTGACTTAGGCTGGATGGACGAAGATGCTATTAAGTTATATGAACCAGATAAGGGGTTCAAAGTTGGCGATAAGGTAGAACCAATTAAGAATGTTTCTTATAGCAACAGATCCGTTTCAAGATGGGACGATTATTACTATATTACAGAATTAGTAGGAAAGAGAGCAGTATTAGCGGCCAAGAGAAACGGTAAAATGGTTACTTGGTGCGCAATGAATACAGATAATTTAAGAAAGGTGGGATAAACCTATGATTAGGGGTACGACTCCTACTTTTATTATGGAATTAGAAGACCAGACCATTGATCTTACACAAGCTAGAAATGTATATGTCAGTTTGGTAAGTGACTCGGTCAATTTAGTAAAAAAGACAGGGGATCCCGGTGTTACTGTTGAGGAGCATCGGGTCCTCGTATATTTAACTCAGGAAGAATCATTCAGATTCGCTGAGAAAGAAAAAATAGAAATGCAGCTGAACTGGACCTATGACGATCGTTCAAGAGTAGCAACAGTAATTATGAGTAAGAAAGCCGACAGGAACTTACTTGAGGAAGTGGTTGATTAATGCCAAAAGCACTATTAGCTGAGATTCCAATTGTTGTTAAGTTTAAAGTTAAAGAAGACGATCCAATCAGATTTAAGGTCACGGACGACGAAAGTGTAAAATTCAAAATAGACTCTATGATAGCCATAGGCGGTGCCGAAAGGTATGAAGGGGAGTATATTATTACTCCTAAAGCCTATGACGAACAAGTTTTAGAAACCAAAGACAAAATCATGTCAAATGACGTTGTTGTCTTGAAAGTACCTAAGTATGAAACTACCAACTTATCAGGTGGTTACACGGTTTATATTGCGGAGGAGTAGTGTATGCCCGATCAACATATTAACAAAGTAGTGTACGGAAGCACTACTCTTCTGGATTTAACTGATACTACTGCAACTGCTAGTGAGGTCTTGTCTGGATATTCTTTCCATGATAAAACAGGAGCATTAGTTCAAGGAAGTAAAACTATTGATTTGACTACAGTAACAGTTACCCCTACAAATACAACACAGGTTATAGCTCCTGGTGATGAGTATTATTTGAATATTGAGAATATGGCACCGTCGACTAGTAGTATGGGTATAGGGTCAATATGGAATATATCTTGGAGTACGCAGTTAAACGTAGGGGAAACCTATCATATTACTCTTGATTTTTATAGGGCAGGATATACACGGCATTATGCATATGATAATGATATTACATTTAATGGTTTTCCGTTTAATATTACCGCAAATAGTACGAGTTCGTCACACACAGCGACAATGAAATTTAACACTACTCAAATTACTAACGCATTAGCAGGTGACGAAGACAATTTAACCGCTAACAGATTAACTGTATCTGTGTTTAAGGAAAGTACTGTTATTGGGTTTAGTCAAGTAACTGTAAACGGTGATGCAGATTTAATTTCTAGTAATATTAAGAAGGATGTTGATATTTTTGGAGTTGTTGGAACGTATGAAGCGGGAAGTACCCCGACATATCAAACTAAAACAGTAAGTCCAACAGAGTCTCAGCAAACAGTATCTCCAGATTCTGGTTATGACGCTTTGTCTAGTGTAACAGTTGATGCTATATCAAGTACGTACGTAGGCTCTGGAATCGAACAGAGAGACGATACCGATCTTACAGCGTCAGGCCCTGTTGTAACGGTTCCTGCCGGGTATTACGCTGAACAAGAAACTAAATCTATTACAAATGGTACATTAAAATATCCAACTTTGTCTATCGACAATGCAACTGGTGAGATCACTGCTGTTGCTGAAGTAAAAACATCGGGATATTTGGCTGAGGGGGCTCAAAAGACGTACAGATACCCAATGAGCGTTCAGGCACAGACTACCATCACCCCAACCGAATCATCTCAAATTGCAGTAGGAGCTTATAAATATACACTAGGCAACGTTTCTGTTGCAGCTATTCCATCTGACTATATCGGATCGGACATAACTCAAAGAAGCTCTACTGATCTGACTGCATCAGGTGCAACAGTTACAGTACCAGCTGGATATTATGCCACTCAAGCTACGAAATCCGTAAGCGCGATGACTTTGCCTACATCTACATCGTCAAGTGCTACTAGTGGATATTCTTCAAAAGCAACTGTTAGTAGAAGTACTTCAGACCAGTATATTAATATTCCAACTGGGTACAACTCATCAGGAGCTTATTATAAAGTAAACGCTGTAGCTAATGGTAGTGCTACCGGTCCAACTAGTTTGTCTGGGTCAAGTGCTACTGTTTCAACAGGTACAAATACATTAACATTAACAAAAACAGGAGTATCAACTACTCCAACAGTAACGGCAGGTTATATTTCTAGTGCTACATCCAGTAGTGCTACTGTTACATTAACTGCATCCGTTACAACCAAAGCCGCTGCAACTATAACACCTGGAACAACAAATCAGACTATTGCTTCCGGAACATATTTAACCGGTGCACAAACGATATCAGGAGATGCTGATTTAGTTGCAAGTAATATTATTAGTACAGCCAATATCTTTGGTGTACAAGGTTCAGTAGTTATTAACAAATATTATACAGGCTCATCTGCTCCAAGTTCATCACTTGGTAGCAATGGTGATATTTACGTACAGAGCTAGGAGATTAAATTATGGCAACAATTAGATTAGTTCCTAGTGAAATATATAATGGTGCAAGCTCTTATGTAAGTATTTCAAGTGCAAGTAATGCTTATTATAATACCGACCACACTAGTAGCTATGCTACAATTCAAAATACATATGCTTCTACTAGTAGTAGATATGTTTATGTTCGTGGGTTTAATTTTGATGACATTCCTTCTTCTGCTACAATAAACAGTTTTACCATAAAAGTAAGAGGTTATGAATCTGGATTATCTACAAGTTCATCTTACGCCCCTACCTTAGCCAATGGTACTAGTTCTCTTTCAAATACTACAGCTTCTGAAAACTTTGGCACTTCTACAAAAGTTATTACTGTCCCTCATGGTGCAGTAACTTGGGCTAATATAACCAGTTATGGCTCAAGCTTTGGTATAAGATTAAATGTAAGAAGAAACTCAAGAAATACTGCTGCTTATATTTATCTTCAAGGTGCTGAAATTGAAGTAGATTATACAGTACCTAATCCTAGAACTATTACTTCTACTTTAACTGGTAATGGTACAATTAGTCCAAGTGGTGCTACTACAAGTTATGATGGCGAAGATTATAAATTAACAATCACGCCAACTAATACTTCCGATACCGTAACAGTTACAAATAATAATATTGATGTAACTTCTGAATTAGAGCCACATTATAGTGGTGGTACTTCTACTTCTTATTCTACAGCTTCTGGCAGTGGAGTAACTACAGGTTTTGCTAGAAGTGGTTCTCAGTTCTATCGAGGTAATTCATCAACTACTGGTGATGATTGGTTACGTTATGCTATCGGTAAGACGGCAGAAAGCCCATATTCAACATCTAATACTTCTAATACATACTGTAAAGATGGTACGAACGATGCCACTACTCAAGGCTGGATGAATTATCCATTTGATTTTAGTTCACTTCCAGTGGATGCAGAAGTTACTTCAGTTGAAGTAAAAGCTTATGGTGCTACTGAGAGTACTTCTGAAACTGCTCGTCATGCTGATGTATCATTATGGTGCGGCGATGAGCAAAAAGGTACAACTCAACAATTTTCAAGTACTTCTAACTCTACAATGACACTATCTGACCCAGGTGAATGGACTCGTGAAGAACTACAAGATGCTTGGGTGAGATTTGGTGTTGGATATTATGGTGGTAGAATTTTAGGTATCACTTGGAAAGTAAATTATACTTATGGTGGTACACTACATCATTATACTTATACTTATGAAGTAAATGGCGATGCTACTATTGCTGTAACAATAGGTGGCGGTGGTAGTCAACCTAAAATATACATTAAACAAAATGGGTCTTGGGCTCAATATTCGAAAGTGTATAAAAAAATAAATGGCATTTGGGTAGAACAAAGCTCATCAACATGGAGTACTTTGTTTAGTACGTCTGCCAATTACGTAAAAGGAAATTAATTAAGGAGGGTCAAAATGCCTGATTCATATATTAATAAAGTTATATTTGGCGGTAATACATTAATTGACTTAACCGCCGACACTGTTGACGCAGCACATTTGTTATATGGATATACTGCACATGACAAATCAGGAGCGGTCATCACAGGTCAAAATACCTACAACGCAGATACTTCAGATGCTACAGCAACGGCTGATGAAATTCTGCTCACCAAAACAGCATATGTTAATGGTACAAAATTAACAGGTTCTATGCCTAATAGAGGCGCTGTAACTGGTACCATTACAACAAAAGCACAGGAATATACAATCCAACAGGGTTACCACGACGGCTCTGGTAAGGTAAGTATTAGTTCAACAGAACAGGGGAAGATCATTGCTGAAAACATCAGACAGGGGGTTACAATCCTTGGTGTTGAAGGTACGATGTCTGGTTCAGAAGATGTTCATGCTCAGACAAAGACTGTTACACCAACAACTTCCCAGCAAGTAATTACACCTGATTCACCGACTTACAACTACTTAACGCAGGTAACAGTTAACGCTATTCCTTATACTGAAACAGCTAATACCTATGGTGTTACTGTAACAATAGGTTAGGAGGATATTTTATGAAATTACCAGATAAGGTTTATGATATTGCAAAATGGGTTTGCTTAATCGTATTACCAACTATTGCTTGGGGATACGGCCAGTTTGCTGATATTTGGAATCTTCCATTAGCAGAGGAGATTCCTCATACTATCAATCTTATTGCTACCATTGTTGGTATTATTCTAGGTGTAAGTAATGCATCATTCAAGAAAGACAATAATATTATTGTTGAGAAGAAAGCAGAAAATATTCTAGAAGAACAGGAGTAAGCATATGACATTGTCGCCTGAATTTTTAGCGTTAGTGTCTTTGGCAGGTGGGATATCTGCGATTATCGCATGTATCAAAGTCATAATGACGCCTTTGGACAAAATAAAACAAAATGAAAAAGATATTAAAGAGTTAAAAGAGAAAGAAAATAAGAACAATGAAATGGATAAAGCCATTTTAAATGCTCTTCAGGCAATTATAAACCACGAAATTGATGGAAATAGTATTGATCAGTTAAAGGCCTCCAGAAACGAATTGAATAAGGCTATTAACAATTTAGCAACGATAAAATGATATTTTCTAACTCGTTTTCTATCAAATAAGTTCGGAAAATACCGGAATTAGCCGGAATTTACCGTTTAGACTAAATCTCAAAATAAATAAAAAACCCTTTGTTTAAAGGCTTTTACGCACTTTTTACTAAACAAAGGGTCTGATGCCAATGGTGCTCCGATAGAGATTATTAGGCGAGCATTTAAGCCTTGTTTTAAAGGCTTTTTCGTAAATCATTAGATATTTTCTAGCAGATTTCTATCAATTAACATTTTTATTAATTGCATCACGTTTCAAATCGTCATTAGAACGGGCATAGTCTAGTGTCATATTGATATTTTTATGGCCCATAAGTTCTTGGACGGTTCTTGGATCCGTGTTGGTTGTTATTAACTTCGTACTGAACGCATGGCGAAGCATGTATGGACGGAAGTTTATATTTGCCTTAACCATTGCGTTATGTATGAAATTTGCATATTTACGGCTTGTAATAAAATCCCCGGTTTCTGTTGCGAATAAATAGTCACTTGGTTGATATTCGAAACAAGCCTGTAAGTATGGTATTAATTTGTCAGGTAGTGGTAAGACTCGAATACTATTGATATTCTTGGTAGTCTTGACTGTTGCCTGATTTTTTGTTGTGGAGCCAATGGCTTTGTTTATCAGGACTGTCTTCTTTTCAAAGTCTACATCCTCCTTTGTTAATGCGTAGGCTTCGGAAGGTCTCAGTCCTAGATAAGCCATTGTAATGAGAGCATAAGCAATGATATTTGCATTGAACTCGTTTTGCCCATAGTTCTTTACTGCTTCCACAACATCGTCGATACTGCAGTCCATGTCTACAGATTTTGGAATTGATATTTGTTCAGACTTAGGCAAGATGACTTTTATTGTAGGATCTTTAAATACGTATTCGTTCATCAGTGCCGCTTGATATATTTGTTTCCAAATTGTAAATACAGACTTTATGACATCTTGGCTTTTGCTTGATATTTCATTCAATGAAAGCTGAATGTCAAATGCAGTAATCTTAGATATCGGTCTATTATGCCATTTCTCTAGATATTTATAGCGGATGTCATGTTTGCGCTGCGTCTCTAAAGAATGAGAATACAACTTCTTTGTCAATTGGTAGCAGTCATCGACTGTTACTTTTTTATTTGGAACCGACCCTAAATTCATCTGATAAAGAAGTGTATCCCGGTACTTACGGGCTGCTCGCATCGCTTCCGACGAGGTAGAAAATTTGCTGGTATTAAATGATTTACTGTAGTACTTTCGTTCACCATAAGCATCACGGTAGGGAACCTTTACTTCCAATGTGGTTCCAGTCTTACCAGGTTTTTCAACAATATACTTTTCGCGTTTCATAATACCTGCCCTTTCTAGTAAGAGCATTTTACAACTTTTTTTCGGGCTAAACAATAATATTACTCACCTTCAGTATAGGAATCTATGCTCGAAGGAGGTGAGCATAATGAATGAATTAACCAAGGAATTATATTCCACAGAAGATGTTTGCTTCATTCTGAGTGCCAATGAAAAGCAAATCCGATACTGGATCAGTAAAGGATATTTGGTACCTTTCAGCAATAGCAAACGATATCGTTTCACCAAAAAAGCTATTGACGACTTCATAAAGCTTGGTGAAAAGTATGACGTTTATGGAGACTATTAAAAGGAGAAAAAACATGATTTACATCACAAAAATTAAGAAATCACCAAAAAAGGAATGGATATTAACAGAACAGATCCGTTTCAAAGTATTTGAAGTAGAAGATGCCACAATTTTAGAGAACAGTAAGCATAATATTACTATTTTGTGTAAGCCGGGGGCAGAGTATCCAGAACAGATGCGAGCAATTGAGAAAGAACTCACCGCTTTGGCAAAAGCTGGTAAATTTACAAGTGAATTCCTTGGCGAACTTAGGCTCTTAGCATAGAGCATTGACTAACGAAGAAATTCGAGTCTTTAAACACAACTTAATGGATCTTAAATTCTACAAGAAACAGATTGATATTTGCAAAAAGAGGATAGAAGAGATTCATCTCGAGAAGTCTGTTTTAGCATATCCGCACCTTAACTATGGTGAAAAACTGTATGAACGAGATCCATACAAAACGTTGTTTAGCTCAGAAAAGTATAACGCTTTATTAGAAGAGGAAGCAGAGCTTGAAAACAAGATACAGGTATATTGTGCGATCATAAGAAATACAGAGAACCTGTTAGCGACGATAGAAAGTCCAGCAAAAGAAATACTAATGGATATTTACGTTGTTGGTTTATCGTCAAAAAAGGTAGCATCTCTGCATTATTATTCGGACGAAAAGTCTATGTATAGAGTAGTTCGAAAAACTCTAAAAAAATCTATATTTCAAGAAAGTTGTCACTAAGTGGCAGCTTTTTTGCGGTATAGTATCTATAGTGGAAAATTCATCCACTATTTTTTTTTCGCATTTAATTCTTTGCCTTTTATGAGGAGGATTTTATTATGAAAAAAGAGTATTTAAAAGGACTTTATAAAGAGTGCGGAAAGGGTTTGAGAAAACTTAATGTTTATGATATTTGGAAAAAAGATAAGTGCGTTGACTATTCGGCAATGTTGAACGAACTTGCTAGAATCACGAAATTACCGAGATTCATTTGCAAGATAGTTTATGATGCTGAGGAGCAAATCTTAGCTAATCTTGGTTTATTACATTAAGAGCATCAAGCTCTTTTTTTTTCGCATTTTTTACCTGTTACATAATGGAAGAAAGGAAAAAGAAAAAATGGTAAAAGAGGTTTTAACAGAAATCGCAAATGATACATTTCGTAAACTTGGTTATGCATTAGAAATAGGCGTGAGTGTATTAAGCATTATTACAGCAGTTAATCGGTTTAACGAATACGAAAGAGAATGCGAAATCGATAACGAAGACGAATAGAGCAATCATGCTCTTTTTCTTTTTTTTGTGAAAAAACGCAAATATTTCACAATATATTACGAGAAAAGAAAGGATTAAATAATAATGAATAGTGTTTTAGAAAAAGAAGTATTGGAAGACGCAGTAGCACTAGCGATCTATTATATTGATGGCGGTATCAATGACTATTATGCAGCAAGACTTATTGGAGAAGATTTACGTGGAGGTTATGATAAGAACGGAAATCTTATGACAAATAAAGCCTGCATGCGTGAAGCATGGAAAATCGTTAAAGAAGCAAATAGAAGACTTGGATGGTACTAAAAATCCAGCTTCTTCTTTTTTTTTTGGAGGTTAACATGGATAAAAAGATTTATACAACAAATGATATTTCAAAAATATGTAAGGTAAAAGACGAGACGGTACGTAGATGGATACGTGTAGGAAGGCTTATAGCGCATAAGGATGAAGAATCCAGGCGCTATTATATTTCATGGCGCGAATTCCAGAATTTCTTAACTGAGAATAAAAAGTATGCGAAACGCACAGATAACTATGGACAGCATATTTTGTTAAAGAACAATCTGGTTGATAATTACGAACTAAAGGTAAAACTCTATGAAAGCCAGATACGAGTTTACAAGAAACAGAGGGATGAACTCTCTGTAAAGATATCTCTTTTGGAAAAGAGATTGGAAGAGGTTAAAAATGGAAGAGAAAATGAGAATCAGATTTTTGAGAACAGTTGATGCTTCAAATAAAGATAAAGCTGTTTTTGAAGAGTACAGACGTGGGTATATTGGTCCGGTAATGGGTGCTAAATTTATTAGCCAGAATAACGGATGCGATGTCACACCAGAAATGTTTGTGGAGAATGCTAGAGTGCTTGGATACGATCCAAATGGATATCCTTATGTTAAGTTTGTAAGAAGAAAACGAAATGACGAATACGAATATACAAAGTAATCATTTCGCAATTTTTTCACAATCTATAGTGGAAGATAAATAGTTAATTTTATGGAAACCTATCTTTAATACAGAAGGTCACTGGTAAAATTCTATGCATCTTCTTTTTTATTTTCATTTTTATTAAAAGGAGGGAATAATAAATGAAAGTTAAAGATTTGTTAGGCACTATGTATGGTAAAGACCATATCGGCCGTATTGTTTTTTCAGTAGTGGAAGAGGATCCAAATAATTCTGGGCCAGAGGTAGTTAAAGAGGTTTTATCAGTAAGCGGATACAACAAATATATTGCTCCGATTATAGATGAAATGGAAGTTAGTGAATGGACTATATCAAAGTATGGACCTATTAATTATGCAAGCGGAGATATTCTTAATAAGCCAATTCTTACCATTATATTAGATGGTTGGGAAACAGCAATAAAACCAGAAATTGAAAAAACTGTGTCATTAGTGGAGATAAATGATCTGCCTTCGCAAATGCCAAACGACCACGATAAAGATGATATTCGTAATCTTAAACTTAGTAAGAAAACATTTAATGCTTTACATCGTATAGGGGTACAAAGTATTGGACAGTTACGAGAATGTACAGTAGATGATCTGCTATCAGTTAAGAATATTGGCCTAAAAGCTGTTGATGATATTCGGTCAGAATTAAAGGCATATGGATTGCATTTAAAGGAGGAATAAAAATGGGTTTAAATCAAATTGGAAAAAGTGTTGAGCAATTCGTAAAAAAGAATGCTACAACAATATGCACGGTTTGTGGTCTTTTTGGTATGGGTATAACTGTGTATACAGTTCATAAGACAGCTCCAAAGGTACATAAACTGTTGGAAGAAAAGAAAGAAGAATCAAGATGGGAGAAGGCAAAAACTGTAGCCTCGGTATACTGGCCTTCCGCCTTGATATTCGCTAGTTCGACTGGATTGATCCTATGGAGCAATCGTATTTCAAATAAGCGTAATGTTGTTCTGGCAACATCTGCCGCTTTTGCTCAGAAGGAATTACTTAATTTCCAGGAAGCAGCTGTTGAAAAGTTAGGGAATGAAACAGTAAAGGAACTTAAGGATCGTGTTGCCGAGAAGAAGGCAGAGGAGACCCCGTTTCCACCAAAACAGGAAATAGTAATGATGGGAAATGAAAACTTATATTTGTACGTTGAAGAACTTACCGGAAGAAAATTCTATTCAAATCCTATGAAGTTAAAAGAAGCTGAAAATAGATTGAATGCAATGCTATTCCAGGAAGGATGGGATTATATTTCGTTGAACACTGTGTGGAATGAAATAGGATTAGGCTCAACCACATTAGGCGATGCTCTTGGATTTTCTTCAGAAAAAGGTCGTAAAGGAATGATTATATTTGATACATCATGTACTGGAAAGGACTCACAAACAGGAGCACCTTATATCCTGTTGACGTATGAGAATGCTCCCACTGGGGAGTATCCCTATCCATTTAATTATTAAAGCACCATTCTTGCTTAGTGAGTACGACTATTACGAAGAGGTATTTATATGAATGATGTAGTAATTGATATTCTATTTATGGGTGCAGGCTTCTTGCTTGCACTCATTTTTGTTCTTTTATATTTAAAGATTAATGTGAGAACCGGTGGAATTACAATGATTAAAAATCCAAACAATGATCCAGATAATCCTTATATTTTACAGTTTAATGTGAATCCAGAAACGTGGTTGAAAGGTAAGTATGTGCTCCTTCAGGTTCGCAAAAAAAACTAATCATATAGTGGAGGAAACGATTTTATGGACGAATTAAACGATAAAATAGAAATGGTAGGAAAAGAAATTGAAGGTCAATTAGCCTATATGGACAAAATTATTATGGGTTCCGAAGGCCAAGACACAGCGACAAAGTCATTAGAAAGGACTGTAAATGCGTATAGTCAGTTACTAAAGGCGAAACAGGATTTAGAAAAAGTTCAGGCGGATATTGAAGCTCAGAAGAAAAAAACTGAAAGAGAGCAAGAAGAGTCTGATTCTAGAAAAATTCAGGAATGGACAAGAATAGTAGTTGATATTTTTAAAGCAGTTCTTGCAGTGTCATTGTTCTGGTTGTTTGGTGTTAAAGAATCTATTGATGAAGCCAATGGCAATATACCATCAAGATCAATGGTAAGTTTTTTAAGAAATTGTTATGACGGAGTAAAGAAGTGGTTTCTTTAATGATTAGGGCAAACATGCCCTTTTTATTTTTAATAAAAGGAGAAAAGATGGTTAACAAAATAATAGGAAAACTCATTGATAAAATGATAAGCAAAAAAATAGGCCTATCAACCAACACTGTTGTAGAAAATTGTAAAGTTATTTCTGCAGCGGAAAACTCTGAAGAAAACAACTACAGCTATGTGTGTGTAAACTTAAGAATCAAGGTTAAAAACGACGAACTATTGGCGATGGTAGATAGGATGAAATAAAATGGCTGGAACAAAAATATTACAACAAAAAGGATTTGTACTCAAAGAAGACAGCCAATTTTATATTTTTGAAAGGGAAGATCTTGGCCAGAAACTATTCGACCAAATCAAAATTCAGAAAGACAAGAAAACATTTAAATGCGCAACTTATATTCTTACAAAAGATGGGTATAAAGTAGAAGCAATGACATTAGACATTGATATTGTTTCAGCTATTCTTGTGTTTCTAAAAGACATAAATAAAAAAGGAGAAAAAAATGGAGAAAATTGATTTAAAAACATTAAAACTGATTTCAATAATCGGAACCGCATTAGGAATAATAGGAACTATGGTAAGCGGGTATGCAGAATCAAAACAAAACGAGTATGAAATAGAACAAAAAGTGGAAGAAAAAATCCGATTATATTTTGAAAGTGGTGAGCACCATGCCGTATGATTTCGATTTAACAGAAGCATTCGCAAAAATATTAGAAAAGGTATTAGACAATGCGAACAATGATGTTGGTGAAGAACAAATCATGAGTGATGTCGTGGATATTCTTTCCGAAGATGTTCTTCCGGTTTTGTTCGCTAATGAGGTTATGAAAGCCATTAACTTAGCAATAGAAGAATCTAACAGAAGTATTATTGAAAGCGAATCGGCATATAAATTTCAATTAAAGTACGCCGATGTGTATAGAGCATTGATTTATTTGCTAAGCAAGAACTATGAGAAGTATGAAGATATGGAGAAAAATTTTGTGGATTCGGATCCTGCATAGTCTGATTCGCAAAATTTTCACAATATATTATGAGAGAACAGGTTAAACGAAAGGAGAAAAAAAAATGAACGAAAATTTAACCACTGCTAACATTGAAGACGGAGCACCTGTAGAAAAGGAAGAAAACAAGGTTTTTACATTCGTAAAGAAGGTATGTAATGGAGCCGTAGCATTCGGAAAGAAGATTGCTAAGCCAGTATTATATGCTACTTTAGGAGCTGTATTAACAAAGGGAGTTGAATACATTTTAAACAACAGACCCGAATGTGATGAGGCAGAAGAAGAGGATTCATTAAACGAAAGTTTAACAAACGAATAAACTATTAGAGCAATCATGCTCTTTTAGTTTTTTATTTTTAAGGAGATTTTAATGGAAACAATTGAAAAAACACCAAAAGTTGAGTCAGTGGTTACTGGCAATATTACAGTAAAAAGAGATAATTTCATAACTCGAGCATTCAAAGTTTTGTTTGCCGAACAGGATTCAGGAAGTGTAACTCATTTTATAGTTATGGATGTGTTGGTTCCAGCATTTAAAAGAGTAGGTTACGATGTTATAACAACATTTGCCGACTTGATATTCTATGGTGGAAACGCATCATCAAATAAGAATAATTACAATTCGTACAATAGAGTTAATTATTCGGGACAGTATAGAAACAACGTTAATACAAAATCGAATATTGTATCTGGTACTGACGTATTTTCTTTTGAGAAAATTATGTTTTCTTCAAAGAGAGATGCTTTGGCAGTATTAGATCAGTTATGCACGATTTTGGACAGGTATCATATTGTGACGGTTGCTCAGTTCTATGATTCAGCAAATTATATTACTGACAATCATCAGGCAAATAAGTTTGGATGGATGGATTTGAGCGGGGCAGAAGTCGTCAGAGATTTCAGTGGTGATTTCTACATTAAGCTACCACCAGCATCACCTATTGATTAAACATGAAGAAGTCTAATAAAAATACAATTGTTTTTCGTAAGCGAATTGGGGAGCAATTGTCAATCTTCGAAGATGGAGAAACTGAGTATTTATATTCAGAAAAAAAAGTGTATACAAACGATAAAAAACTAAAAAGGAGGAAACCCGAAAATGAAGTTTAATTTTAATTCTGTAAAAAGTACAGCATTAAAATATGCAGAGAAATATATGCCAACAGTATTAATTGTTGGTGGCATCGTTGGAGTTGCATATTCTGCTTATAAAGCAGCAGAGGTAACGCCAGAAGCAAAAGAAGTGGTAGAAGAATTCAAGGAAGAAAGAGAAGCAATCGAAACAAAAGATATTTCAGAAGAAGAAAAAAGAGAAGAAGTAATATCTGTTTATAAAACAACCGGTTCTGAATTAATTAAGCTATACGCTAAGCCTGTGGTTGTTGGCGCGTTCTCTGTGGCAATGATATTTGTTTCGCACGGTATGTTAACAAAGCAGGTTGCGACTCTAACAACTGCTTGCGCATCTTTAGATACGATGTACAAAAATTATCGTAAGAACGTTATTGATAAGTACGGAACAGAGGAAGACTTTCGTCTTAGAAATAATATTAAAACGGTTGAAGTTGAAGAAACTGAAACTACTGAAAAAGGTAGAAAAAAGAAAGTCAAAAAAGAAATAGAAACGATAGAATCTCTTCCAGAGTATTCACCGTTTACAAGGTTCTTTGATGAGTCCAATCCTAATTTTACAAAAGACGCAAGCTATAATAAATGGTGGCTTGGAAAGCAGCAGGAATATCTTAATCAGAGACTAAGAGGTCAGGGATATTTATTGTTGAACGATGTTCTAGATACCTTAGGATACAAGACATGTCGAGAAGGATGTGTCTATGGTTGGATATGGGATCCAGATGGAGTCGAATGGCAGGTTGATTTAGGAATGAGAGATATTCATAGACCTAATGTACAGAATTTTATAAATGGATATGAGCCAGTTCTTTTATTAGATTTTAATGTACAGGGTCTTATCTATAATGATCTCCCTAAATTTGCGGCAATCTAATGAAAAAAGCATTTAAATGGCTCGCGCTTTTGGGATGTATGTCTCTTAGTTTCGGAGCCGGTTTTATGGTTGCAAAAAAGAGATTTGATAACCGAGATGAACAGGAAATAGAAGAGATTAAGAAACTGTATGAACAAAAGTATAAAGAAATAAAACCGGAAATACCGAAGATAAATGTTTCTGATTGGGAATCACAGTTATATTCTTCGGCAAAACCGGTTTACGATTCAATGGTTAAAGACTATACTCCAGAAAAACAAGTAATTGAGCGCCGTGATATTTATGTCATATCTCCGCTAGAATATGGCGAAGATATGAGCTATATGAATGAATCTTTAACATATTACGCCGATGGTATACTAGCAAATGACGATGATGATTCAATTGTTGATAACATTGACGACGTTGTCGGTATCGAATCACTTAATCATATTGGCGATTATGATGAAGACTATTTGTATGTGAAAAATGATATTGTTGGCGCTTATTATGAAGTTACAAAAAGTGACAAAACCTATTCAGAAGCTACTGGTCGTTTCATCTGATGTATTTAGAAGAAGCTGATAAATATTTCTATTGGTTATGTCATTTTGTTGGAGTTAATAGGTCATATAGAAGACTGATGGAACAATTACATGATACAGTCTTCACATATTTGTTTGCTATGGACAGTAATAGAGCAGAAGACGGAATAGCTCTTCGTAAAAGATTCGAACACGAAACTGGTATTCCATCTTCTATATTTGTGAACGATTATGGAAATCGGCCTTGCTCAATACTCGAGATGATGGTAGCGCTTTGTCTAAGATGTGAAGAAACAATAATGGATGATATAAGTGCTGGATATTTGTTTTTCGAAATGATAGACAATCTTGGGTTAAGAGGTATGACAGACTCCAACTATGATTATGACTATGTCAGCTTCATTTTAGATCGTTTTCTTTATAGACAGTATGAACCGAATGGAAAAGGTGGTTTGTTTATATTAAAGAACCATCCAGAAGTAGATATCAGGTCTATGGAGATATGGATGCAAATGAACTGGTACTTAAGCGATTATGATTAGAAAGGGAGGAAGTTGATATGCTCGATTTCCTAACAATTGCTACAAGATCAAATAAACGAGGAGTTATAGAAATATATCCAAAATTTATGATCTGTAAGAGCAATGATTTAATGATCCGAGGTAGTGATTTTTATGCTATCTGGGATCACGATAAAGGATTATGGTCTCTTGAAGAGGATGTCGCTTTGCGTTTGATTGATAATGCTGTACGAGACTATGAGACGGAGTATAAGAGCCGTTATAGTGGAGAAACAAAAGCGTTATATTTATGGGATGCTGAAAACGGAATGATCGACCGTTGGCATAAGTATTGTCAAAAGCAGATGCGTGATAACTTCCATACTTTAGACGAGAAAGTTATATTTTCAAACACTAAAGTTAATAAGAGAGATTATGCGTCAAAAACACTAAACTATCCTTTGGAAGACGGATCTATAGAAGCATATGATCGATTAATGTCAGTTATATATTCTGAAGAAGAAAGACATAAAATCGAATGGGCTATAGGTTCCATTGTTACAGGGGATAGTAAAACATTACAGAAATTTTTAGTATTATATGGACCTCCGGCATCAGGTAAGTCAACGGTATTGAACATTATTCAAATGCTGTTCGAAGGATATTATTCTGTATTTGATGCAAAGGCATTAGGTTCATCCAACAATACATTTGCATTGGAAGCATTTAAGTCTAACCCATTAATTGCCATACAGCACGATGGAGATTTATCTAAGATTGAAGACAATTCTAGACTGAATTCGTTGGTTTCTCATGAGCTAATGACAGTAAACGAAAAGTTCAAATCAACATATTCTAATAGATTTAAATGTTTATTATTTATGGGCACAAACAAGCCTGTAAAGATAACAGATGCAAAATCCGGTTTAATTAGAAGATTAATAGATGTATCTCCAACAGGAGAGAAAGTACCAAGATCTGAGTATAATCAGATAATGAGTCAGATTAAATTTGAGCTTGGAGCCATAGCATGCCACTGCAGAGACGTATTCTTGGAAAATCCAAACGCATATGACAATTATATTCCGACTACAATGATGGGAGCATCTAATGACTTCTATAACTTTATGTCTGAGTATTATTACACATTTAAAGACTCGGACGAAACCAGTTTAAAACAGGCATGGGAAATGTATAAGACTTATTGCGCAGAAGCGAAAGTATTATATCCTTATTCTCAGAGGCCATTCAAAGAAGAATTAAAAAACTACTTTGAAACATATTATGAACGATACACCGATGAAGACGGGACCAGAATTAGGAACTATTATAAAGGTTTTAAGACATCTAAGTTTGAATCAATAGTTAATGAAGAACCATTAAAGAAATCAGGATGGATAAAGTTTAAAAAGCAACACTCAATTCTAGACGACGAGTTTGCTGGTTTTCCTGCTCAGTATGCAAATGAAGAAGGAACTCCTGAACAACGATGGATTAACGTTGAAACAAAATTAAAAGATATTAACACCTCCAAGCTTCATTATGTGAAGGTCCCAATAAATCAAATATTTATAGATTTTGATATTAAAGATCAAGATGGAAACAAATCGTATGAAAGGAATTTAGAGGAGGCTAATAAATGGCCTGCAACATACGCTGAACTTAGCAAATCTGGAAAAGGAATACATCTTCATTATTTATATGAAGGAGATGTTACCAGATTGTCTAATATTTATGACGATGATATTGAGATTAAGGTACTTAGTGGTAATTCTTCGCTCAGAAGAAAACTTACTAAATGCAATGATATTCCAATAGCGGTCATTAATTCAGGTCTCCCGTTGAAAGGAGAAAAGATAAAAATGGCGACTTCGGAATCTATCAAAAGTGAAAGAAGTTTACGTACCATGATCAAAAGAAATCTGAATAAAGAATTTCATCCTGGAACCAAACCGTCAATCGATTTTATTTACAAGATTCTGGAGGACGCATACGCAAGTGGACTCAAGTATGATGTCAGCAATATGAAGAATGATATTTTTAACTTTGCTGCTAATAGCACACATCATTCACAGTATTGTACAAAACTTGTGATGAAGATGAAGTTTAAGTCTGACGATATAACAGAAGAAACTTTAGCAGGAACTGGTTCTGAAATTATATTCTATGACATTGAAGTTTTTCCGAATTTATTTTTAGTTAACTGGAAACTTCAAGGAAAAGGCAAGAGTATAGTTCGGATGATTAACCCTACAGATAGAGATATTGATAAATTGTGTAAGTATCGATTGGTTGGTTTTAACAATAGAAGATATGACAATCATATTCTATACGGTAGGATGATGGGATATACCAATGAGGAACTATATAAGTTATCTCAGAGGATAATAAACGG
>Ga0310696_10000578_pt1 | contig 56801 bp, 45 predicted proteins | sample AusTroGonzalo_MG_4_FD_203885 | JGI IMG/M metagenome (GOLD analysis project Ga0310696, IMG submission 203885) | Bovine rumen microbial communities from tropical cattle in Woodstock, Queensland, Australia - Gonzalo_02 (v2) (version 2) | ecosystem: Host-associated > Mammals > Digestive system >...
GGCAGTGCGCGAAATCGTACAGCGGGTAGATGCACCATTTCGAGCCGGTGTTGTGGTGGTCGGCATGGCGGATGCGGTAGATGGCCGGATCGCGCATGTGGATGTTCGGCGACGCCATGTCGATGCGAGCGCGGAGCACCTTGCTGCCGTCCGGAAACTCGCCTGCCTTCATGCGCTCGAAGAGCTCCAGGTTCTCCTCGATCGTGCGTTTGCGTCCCGGCGGCTCCTTGCCCGGTTCGGTCAGGGTGCCGCGATACTCCTTGAACTCGTCCTCCGTAAGGTCGCAAACGTAGGCTTTGCCCATTTTGATGAGCTGCACCGCATACCGGTACATCTGGTCGAAGTAGTCGGACGCGTGGAAGAAACGGTCCTCCCAGTCGGCGCCGAGCCATTTCACGTCCTCCAGGATGGATTCGACGTACTCGGTGTCTTCCTTCACGGGATTTGTATCGTCGAGGCGCAGATTGAACTTGCCGCCGAACTTCTGCGCGGTGCCGAAATTCAGGCAGATGCTCTTGGCGTGCCCGATGTGGAGATAGCCGTTCGGCTCCGGCGGGAAACGCGTCCGGACCGCGCCGCCGTTCTTGCCCGCGGCCAGATCCGCGCGGATTATCTCATGGATGAAGTTGTCGGGGAGGTTGATTTCGGTTTCGCTCATGTTCGTTGCTCCGTATTCAAATCCGGTTAAAGAAAAATCGGCTAGTTAGTATAGCACGGTTGTCTCCGGCTTTCAAGCCGGAAATCCGAAAGTTCAGCAAAAGTTGACCAGCAGCACCTCGGGTGGACAGAAGATCCGCGCATGGAACCAGGTCGCGCCGATCCCGGCGGTCACGTACATCGCGGCATCGGTCGTGCCGTGACGGAACGCACCGTACTCGAAGCGTTTGCCGAACTTCGAGGAGGTGAGCAACGCGCCGAAACCCGGCAGCCGGAACTGGCCGCCATGCGTGTGGCCGCACAGGACCAGGGGCGAACCGCCGAGCTTTTCGGGCGGAAGCAGGGCCGCCGCGGCATCGGGATTGTGCGAGAGAATGCAAACGTTTTCCGACTGCGGGATGTTTGCGCGGCGGGACAGCACTTCGCCCTCCTTGGCGTCGTCCATCCCGTAAAACAGGATCCCGCCGGCCTCGGCGGACTCGTTCACCAGCAGGCGGAATCCGGCGTCGGCGAAAAAGCAGCGCCAGCGATCCGCGGGCAGCCAGCTGCGCCGGAGTTCCCAGTTGCCGCAGACCGCGATCTTCTGCGGGCCGGACGGGAGAGTATGCAGAAAATCAAGCGACCGGTCGATCCAGGCGGCCTCGCTGGAGAGATCCCCGCCGAACACGATGCAATCCGGCGCCGGAATCGAATCGAAAAGCTCCCGGAACGACTTCGTCAGCCATTCCGTCCCGCCTCCCTGCTGTACAAACGGGAAAAAGCCCCGCACTCCGGCGACCCGGATGTGGGTGTCCGAAAAAAACAGCAGGCTGCGGCCGGCCAGGCACGGACGGGAAATGCGCATGCAGCGGATGTGCAACCCGGACGGAAGCACGCGCGTCTCCGAAATGAGCGCGGGATCCGGCTGCCAGAGCATGGCGACCGAACGCTGCTCCACGGTCAGCGTAGGCATTTTCTTCCGGAGATGGATCCGGGAACGGAAAGGAACTCCGTTTGACATGGCCGGCTCGCGGACGGCGAACGCCTTATTCGCCGGAGAGTTCCGCGATCATCTCGGGCGGCAGGGCCTCGATCTTCTCGATGCGGCAGTCGCCGAGTTCGGGGAGCTTGACCGTTTCGCCGATCTTGTGCTCCACGAGAGCCTGTCCGAGCGGGGCCTTGTAGGCGATGCGTCCGCGTTCGACGTCACCGTCCCAGGCGCCCAGGATGTAGTAGGAGACCTCGTTGCCCTTGCCGTCCTTCAGGAAGACGCGGCAGCCCGGCACCACGGTATCGGTGATCTCGACATCTCCGAAATTGGTGACGTCCATGAAACCGAGGGAACGTTCGAGGTCGGAACGGCGTCTCTGGAGGAAGCGGCGCTGCTCTTTGGCGGCGTCGTATTCGGCGTTCTCGCGGAGGTCGCCGAAACTTCTGGCGTAGGCGACCGCCTCGGCGTTCTGCGGGATGAGGACCTCGACGAGGTTCTTGAGTTCTGCCTGCATGCGCTTCTGCGAAGCCAGCGAGGTAACGGGCGCCCGTTCGGAGGCGTTGGCCGCGCCGATGCCGAGAAGCTTGCTGCCTTCGCCGCTTTCGATGTAGTCCTTGAACTCGGTGGAGTTGGCGCACATCTTGACCATGATGCTCTGGAGCTCGCTGGCCTGCGTGCGGAATTTCTGAAGGCTGCCCACGATGGACGGGATGTCGCCGTCGGCGTTCTCGATGAGGTATTTGCGGAAATCGCCCTTTTCGCCGAGGAGGATGCGTTTGAGTTCGCGCTGGGCCGCGCCCCACTCCTTCGGGAGGTCCTGACGGTTCAGGGCTGCCACGACGACTTCCATGTCGACGAGGGAGGTGATGATCTTGGATTTGATGCGCGTCCGGTTCTTCCAGATCCAGAGGCAGACGTCCGCGGAGAGAGTCTCCATCGCGGCGATCTGCGTGATGATGCGCTGGACCAGGTCGCGTTCGGCGGCCTCGCGCACGGCGGCCTCCTCGGCCGTTTCGTCCTTGGCTTTCTTCTGAGGATCGAAGAACACGGTCATGCAGCGGAGCGGAAGCATAAGGCCGAGGGTGACGAATTCATCCAGCGTATAGATGGCGCGGGTGGCGGACAGAAGGCCGTCGAGATCCTTCACGGAGACCTTCGCCCAGATCGCGAGGTTCGGCAGCTTGACGCCCTCCGTGACGGACGCGGGCCAGAACGGGACCTGTCCGCGGAGCGGCTCGAACATCGAAGCGAGGAGCTCCGGGGCGGCGCCGAGGGAAAGGCAGGAAATGGCTTCGGCCAGCATCTGGACGTCTTTCGGGAGCAGTCTGGCACTGACGCGGACGAAAAGGTTCTTGAGCTTCCCCGCGGTCGCCTCGTCGACTTCCACTACCGCGCCGCCTTCCGTGGCGGACTTCAGGAGGGAATGAAGCTCGAGCACGCTGCGGGAGTCGCCGAAGTGACGTTTGCCCGAGGCGGTGGACGTCGCTGCGGCGGAGGACCACCAGGCCGCGAACTCGTCCGAGGCGAACACGCGCGGCACGAGAAGATGCTGGACGAGCTCCTGGATCTTCTGTTCCGGGACGTCGACCAGCGCCAGCTTGTTCAGGACGCGGCGGTATTCGGCCGCGGGACGGATGGTGGAGCGGAGCGGGAACATCAGGTCCGTAAGCTCGGGCGTCGATTCGAAGAAATACGCGGAAACGACCGCGTTCGCGATCGGAATGGACGAACTGCTGGAGCCGTCAATGGGAGTCACGGCGATCGTGCCGGTCACACGGTCGATGCCCGTGATGCGGCCGCACTGCCCGGTCTCCTGCTGGTACATGATCGCGGTCGAACGCATCCGCTGAAGCTTTTTGAAGCGAAGCGCGACCTCGCGGACGCCGACGTTCGCATCCTTGGCGCCGAGCGCCTTCACGACGGCTCCGCTGACCAGATACGGCGGGAGGAGCTTGCGGACGGCATAATTCAGGGCGCTGCGGAAATTCGCGGAATCGAGGATGGAAAGCTCGGCGAGACGGATGCAGAGCATGGCTTTGTCGACGGAGGCGGTGACGGCATCGTCCCAGGCTTCGAACAAAGCTTCAAATTGAGGCGCTGCGGCCCGGAGTTCCTGGATGTCGGACGCCCCCAGGCGGTTGACGCGGTCCAGCAGGACGTTGACAGCGTCGTCGCGCTGTTCGAGCTGTGCGTAGAGGATCAGGTCCGGCAGGGAAAAGTCATTGATGCTCATAGAGAGTCGTCTCCTTCGACGTCATTTGTTCAAGTAGCATGTTTGTTTTATTAAACTAATTAATGTACACCCTTTCCGTCTTTTTTTCAAGTTTTTTTTCAATTGCCGCGGACCTTTTTTGCGTTTTTGATTTGATTTTTCCTCTTGCCGCGCTATCTTTATGTTTTCACCCGCCGTTTTATCGCCAGACTCCCCTCGCATCCCCGGAATCTCCTCATGGAATCTTTCGACGTCGTCATCTGCGGCAGCGGTCCCGCCGGACTTGCCGCCGCGCTCGCAGCCGCCTCAAACGGCTCATCCACGGTCATCCTGGAACGGGATTACGTCGCTGGACGCAAGCTCTGCGCCACGGGAAACGGACGCTGCAACTTCTCCAACACGCTGCATCCGCTCAAATTCATGGCCGAATTCGGCCGGCACGGGCGCTTCATGGTCGATGCGCTCCGGGCTGCTCCGCGCGAATTCTTCCTCGATCTCCTTCAGAAAGAGGGCATCCGGCCGGCCGTCGAAAACGAGATTCATTACTTCCCCGCCAACGGCCGGGCGTCCGACGTTCGGGACGCGTTCCTGAAGGCAGCCAGGAAGGCCGGTGCCGAAATCCATTTGTCTCATCCCGTGAAGCGGATCATCGTGGAAGACGGTGCCGCGGCCGGAGTCGAAACGGAAACCGGCGAGATCATTCGCGCAAAGCATGTCATTCTCGCCTGCGGCGGCGTCGCCGCGCCCGCGCTCGGCGGTTCGGCCTCCGGGCTGGAGCTCGCGAAAACGCTCGGACATACCGTCCGCGAACCGGTCCCCGCTCTTGCGCCCATCCATGTCGACGATCCGTGGACCGCGGAACTGGCGGGGCTCACGATCCCGGACGCCGAACTCGATGTGAAGGTCGGCACACGCTGCGTTTCCATGCGGGGCAGCCTGCTCTTCACCCACACCGGTTTTTCCGGTCCCGCGGCACTGAACATCTCCGGCACGTTGAACAGAGTTCTGCTCGAGGAGAAGTCGTCGCAGGTCTTCCTGCGCGTGACGCCGGGCCGAAAGGAACAGGGCTGGTTCGATTACCTGATCGAAGAACGGGAAAAAGTGCCGGACCACCTGCTGAAGAATTCCCTCGCCCGCCTTATGCCGCGTTCTCTGGCCGCCCTCGTATGCGAACGCTTCTTCGGGCCGGAGTTTCACTCCAAACGCCTCACCAACGCGGGAGCGCACGAGCTCGCTCACTTCCTCGACGGCATCCCATTCGCTGTGTCGAAGGCCGCAGGCATGGACGAAGCCATGGCGATGGACGGCGGCGTCATGCTGAAGGAGGTCGATCCGCGCACCATGGAAAGCCGCATCGTCAGAGGCGTGCATTTCGCCGGCGAGATCCTCGACTTGACCGGACCGACGGGCGGCTTCAACATCCAGTTCGCGCTGTCCGGCGGACGCCTCGCCGGGCTTGCCGCCGCTCACGCGCTGTGACCGGGAAGAGCCGGGCGGCACCGTTCACCCCAAGGGAAACGCCCCTGCCCTTTCCTTTCTGAAAACACACAAGCCCGAATCACCGGCAAAGGCAATTCGGGCTGCAGAAGAAACAGCCGTCCCGTTTTCGCCGCGCGAAAACGGGTGGCCGTTGTTCAGCGGGGAAACAGGGATTCAGGCGGAGGCGGATTCGGTTGTTTCCGCATGATGAGCGTGTGTTCAAGCCATGACCGGAACGGCACGCCCCGCGTACGGCATTCGTCCGCACAGACCGCGAGCACGGCAAACGGATCGCCGATGGGCATCGTCCGGTTCGCACGTGTAAACTCCACCCTCGGATCGTACAGGAACGCGGAAAGAAGGCTCTCGTGCTCCAGCGCATAACGGATCGTTTCCGCGAGCGGCGAATCGGCATTCAGCAGATGAAGCATTTCCCGGCAGCGGTCGAAAAACGACGCCGTCATGCGAGCCGAATTGGAACGGGCGGCGCGACGTTCACGGTACAGGTCCTCCGGGGCTCCGCCGAGGCGGGCGGCGCGGATTCTGGCGTGTTCTTCAAGTTCGTGGATGGCATGGATCTTCTTGAGAAATTCGTCCGCGAACCAGTCGCCGCCCGCTTTTGATTCCTCGAACATCCGATACAGGTTCATCCAGTCGGGCAGAGTCCGCACGACCATGGCGGTGCATACGGGCACGATCGCCTCCGCGGCGAACACGGCCAGACGGCGCAGGGACTCCGCGGAGATCGCAAGTCCATTTTCACGCTTCAGGCGATTGGAAATCGACGGGAACGAAGCTCCGGCCATGTGGGAATCCGTCACGCCCGCCACAAAGGACGCGTCGAACAGAAGCTCTCCTCCGGCCGGATCGGGAAACAGCGCCGGAGCAAGTGCGGCGGCAGCAAAGCCGGAACCGTCGCTGGCCACATACATCGTGCGGCTGATGCGCCGCCGGACGACCGGGGAACGCATCGCGATCGCCTCCGCCCGCTCGAATCCGATGATGCTCATCCCGTAGAGTTCTTTCGCCGGCAGTTCAATCGCCTGATCTTCCGAAGGGAAATCGTCCGGGATGGTTGCAGGCGGGGAAACGCGGTAGGATGCGGCGGGTTCATGAAGGGCCGCGGGATGCGCGTCATCTGCGGAGACCGGGTCCGGCCCGGACATGCCGCGCGCAGGGTCGTGAGGCTCATCCTCGGGATCTTCCGCCTCGCTGCCCGGCATCGCATACAGCCCAGGCATGACACGTCCGTAGAGCTGACGGGAAAGCCAGTCGATGCGCTTTTTCAGCTCGTCGATCTCACGAAGAAGAGATGCTTTTGATCTTTCAGGGGCGGAATCGCGGTCTGGAGACATGGTGGATTGAGGAAAGAAGGAACGGGGAAAACAGGGGGTGAGGCGAAAATCGAGAATCAATTTACTGCGCCGCAAATGGAAATGCAAGCGCCAAATTCATCTTTCCGCTTGTATTTTCACCGTTTCCAGCATATATTATTCCGAAAAAACTCAAACTGTCATCCGACAAACAGGAAAGGATTCGTCATGTTTCTCGGTCAGGATTATCTCATCGGAAATGAAACCGGAAAACGTATTTTCGCCTCGGTCAAGGACCTCCCCATCCTCGACCCGCACAACCATGCCGACGTGGCAGCCATCGCCCGCAATGAAAAATTCAAGGACGCCTGGGAACTCTTCGCCGCCACGGACCACTATGTCTGGGAAGTCCTGCGCAAAACGGGCGTGCCGGAAGATAAGATTACCGGAAACGCTTCTCCTCACGACAAGTTCATCGCCATGGCGGAGGTCTTCGACCGGATCGCCGGAAATCCCGTCTACGAGTGGATTCATCTCGACCTCAGATTCCTCGGAATTGAAGAGATCCTGAGCGCGGAAACGGGCGAAATCGTCTGGCAGAAGGTAAATGCCGTCCTCGCAAAGGAGGAAAGCAGGCCGCAGGCTCTTCTGAAACGTATGAACGTCGAGACCATGTGCTCGACCGACGACCCGGCGGATACGCTCGAATTCCACAAGGCCGTCAACCGGGATTTCGGGCGGACCGTCGTGCGCCCGACCTGGCGCCCGGACATGGCCATGAAAGCCGGGAAGAAAGGGTTCTCCGCCTACATCGAACGTCTCGGAAAACGTTGGGGCGTCAAGATCGCCAGCCTTGATATTTTGCTCGATGTCCTCCGGAAATCCCATGATTTCTTCGAGGAAAACGGCTGCCGCGCCAGCGACCATGGGCTCGAACTCGCATCCAGCGGAACAGGCGATGCCGAAGCGGCAGCCAAAACGTTCCTGAAAGCCATAGCCGACGAGCCGGTAAGCGGGGAAGAGGCCGCAAACTATGCGGATTTCCTGCTCGGCGAGTTCGGGGAAATGAACAGCCGGAGCGGCTGGGTGATGCAGCTTCATATCGGCGCCGTCCGCGACGTCCGGGACTCGCTGTTCCGCACGATCGGTCCGGATTCCGGCGGCGACGTGAGTGATCTTTTCCAGTCGCATGAGGCGAAACTCATCCCGTTCCTGAACAGATTCGACAGCCGCCTGAAAACCGTGCTGTATTGCCTGGACCAGGGACATCAGGCCACGCTGGCCACGCTGGCACGCGCGTTCGGCAGTACCGTTCGCCTCGGCTCGGCCTGGTGGCTCTGCGATACGCCCATCGGGATGAAACGCCAGCTCGAATACATCGGCAGCGTGGATCTGCTGAGCGCGTTCGCCGGTATGGTCTCGGATTCCCGCAAGCTCCTCAGCTACGGATCCCGTTTCGAGATGTTCCGCAGGATCCTCTCCTCGACGCTCGGCGGAATGGTCGAGGCGGGACAAATGCCCGAGCCCATCGCAATGAAGCTCGCGAAAACCGTATGCTACGACGGCCCGAAGGCTTTTTTCGATCTGTAAAATGATTGCTTGAACAGCCTTTGCGGGCATGAGACCGCAAGTGCCGTTCGCCCGGCAAAGGGGACTTCCATCTGAACCGCGGAAGTCCCGCTTTTTCAAGCAAGGTGACTTTTCCGGGAATCAGTAAGATACGGTGTAGTCGCTGACCGCAACCGTATTTTCCTCGTTTGCATCAACGGAATGGGAGAGGATCAGCGGCCTGACGGAGTAAACGCCCCTTGAAAACGCCTTGGAGGAATACTGGAGAAAGGAATTGTCCTTTTTGATGGATGAAGTGAAAACTTCCTCCGCGCCGGGCTGAAGGATTTTGTTGTTAGTATAGATATATGCCCCGTACATCCCATGAATTCTAACTTTCTTTCCCGTTTCCAATGCAGTCTTAAACGGTTTTTCCATTGTGATCTCGGCTTTTCCGTCGGCAAGCTTTTTCACTTCGACGATTCTGCCTTCGGCTAGGGTCGTATTCGGAACATCAAAGAGATCCTCCTCCGCATCAAGGGCCAGATAGCAGTTCCTGGCCCAATCGGAATAGGCATCCACAATAATACTTTTGCTTCCGGCTTCCGAGGAAACAACTTTTAATACTTTATTCAGGTTTTTATACGGGTAATTGGGACCCTTCAACAAGTCTTTATTTTTTGTATAGGCCGCGAAACCGACATAAACATGCGTCGGTTTATCTCCAACGTTTTTTACTCTTACCGAAGTCTCAACAGGCCTGTTTGAAACAAGAATGTAATTCTTCGATATGATTCCGGCTTGTTTTCCCCTGAACTCAAGGGCGCTGCCCTCGCCGAGGACGGCGGATATAACACCGACATTATCCCGATTGAGTTCAAGCCGCCCCGGAGGAGAAAGGAACGAGGAGTTCGGATTGTTCGAGAAGGAAAGAATGATCCTTTTGATAAAGATTTCTTCTTTTGTTTTTGAAGAGAACTTAAGGCTAAAAGAGTTATCTGGGATGTTTTCAAAATGGAACGACGACGAAGCAACATGGTATTGAGAAAAAGCCTGCTCCGCGGAAGACTTTGAAATCACCTTTGATTTACTGTCCATGACCACGAAATCGACATTCTGAGACTCGGTAATCACATCGATTTTGCAATCCTGCGCTTCATTGACATTTACAAGCCGGATCTTGAGCGGAACACCTTCAAATCCATTTTTTGTTTTGTTTTCCAAAAACACGCTGACGGTTTTATCCTGAACCAAAACGGACCTGTCGTCCCAAAATGCTCTGATGCTGGAAGGATCAAACATGATGCTGGCCGCATATCCCCTGGATCTCACATAGTCCTCAAAGATATCAGCATTGCCCGACGAATCCGCCGGAACAGAAGGCTGAGAGGATTGGGCCTGCGCCATGAAAAGACCGCACGAAATGAAAGCCGCCGCAACAGCTGCGCGTTTCAAAAGAGCACGGCATGCTGCAAAGGAATGACGCTCCACTTGGGTTGGATGGTGTGTGATGAACATATTGAAGTCTCTTTACGGTTTTATTATGAAATGCCAAAAACGATTTCCCGCGGGGGATCCGGGGCAGGATGATCTTTTGCGACCTTCAGGATTTTGTATGTTTTCTCCGGGAAACGCAACACTTCGGAATCAATTGTTCCCTTCCAAATAGAAACAGCGCTTATGGTTCGATCATCGTCTCTGAATCCGGAATGCTTTCAGGTTCCGGCGTCACGGAACATATGATCTGCTTTTTTGTGCCTTCTTCATTTTGCGGGATAGAGACCAGCTTCCTGACTTTCCTGTATCCACGAAGAATATCCTTGTCCTTTCTGACCTGATAATATACGATCAGCGGAGGACAAATGCTATCCTGTTTCCCAAGGAAATCACGAAATGTTTCACTGTCTCTTATCGGACGGACGACACTGTTTGTGGCACTCATGAAGGACAGCCGATAATACTCCGCCCGCCGAACGACGTAATCTCTTTTCCGAGTTTCATCATACTTCCTAAAGACATCGGAAACAATCGTGGAATAGTGGTATCTCGAAATGGAGTCAAAATTCATTTTGGCATAAATAACAAAGGTGCAGATCACAAAAACGCAGAGCGCCAACATGACCAGGCCATGTCTTTTCTTTCCGGAATTCACCAGGAAGAAAGCGGCAAAAAACACAAACGGAATAATCAGTGCAACGGAATATCTTGATGTTATGATCCTTATTGCGATTCTCCATGCGATCATAAATCCCGCCACGGCAAAACAAAGATACAGCTTCCTGTTATCCTTGCCTCTCCTCTTCCTGAGCATGAAATAAACACCGGGGATCATCCAGATGAAGATGATGATATTCACGCCTTTTATGATTTTCGCTATGAAATCGAAGATATTTCCGTCCTCGCTCTCAGGACTGGTTGTGGTTGTAACGGTGCTGACAGCAGGCGCCGCATGGTCCGCACCGCCGTTAAACCGGAGATCGATGATGTCTTTTATTTTGGATACGATTCCGATCTCAAAATTTGACAAAGACAAAAGGATTATGGAGGTTATACCAAAGCAAATCGAAAAAAAGGCGATGTTCCGGAGCACTCGTTTCCGCTTTATCCCGTCGATCACGGCCGTCCCGACTATGACAAACGGAACGATCAGGATAAACTCCATGCCCTCATACCGGCAAAACGAGATAAAAGACACCAATACTCCGCAGACACACCAATTGAAATACGTTCCTTTCCTTACGGATTCAACGATCATCAAAAGAAGCAGCGCCTCGAAGAAAACATAGAAGTTTTCTCGTAACGGCTGAATGGAATAGGGCACAAGATCAGGCTGAATCGCAAGGAGAAGAGCCGTTACCAGCGCAATGCGGATGTTTTGAAAGACACGCAACGCGATCACAAAGCCAATGACCGGGATCATCGACCCCAGGAAAAGAGACAGAGCCCTTCCGGCGACTTCCCCGCCCAGACCTGAAGACATCAACACTTTCAATGCCCATATCGGGAACATGGGGGTTCGGACCATGTCTCCCGACACTTGGACAAAATGAAAATCTCCGGTCTCATACCAGCTTTTCGCCCATACCAGATACAATGTGGGATCCCGCTGCAGGCCGGGATCAATAAAGAGCTTCATCAGCCGGAACAGCCATGCGGCCAAAAAGATCAAAACACAGATACACAGAAGAATGCGACATCTGCTTTTTGGGGATAAACGTATCTCGGACATTGTTCTCAAATGAAAAAGGTTTCTTTCCGAATGCTTGAAAGCAAAAACTCTGCATCCAGTGGAGCAGCGCTGAAAAAGACTATTTTAGCAATGAAATATCAATTTTCAAAAAAAACGAATTCCCTCTCCGCCGCAAGAAGATCATTCAAGCCCGGCAATCGACTGAAATCATCTCATGCCGCAGCCTCGTCGCGGGAATTGCTCACACAACGAAGTCGATTCGAAAACTTGAACTTCCCGCCAGGCGATATCCTGATTTTCAGTTCATCATAATATATATCCCGTTTGAAAAAAATACAAACGGAACAATGAAAAAAAACGGAAGTCCCCTCTTTGAAAACAAATGTCTAAAAAAACATCTGAAAAACTTCGGCAGACGAATTCGCGCCTCTCCCGCGGCAAGGATAAACCGGAACAAAACAGTTCTGATTCTGCTTGAGTTTCGTCCATCGTCCTGAACTCTGAAAAAGCCTCCGGCCAAGTCGGATCCCATGATACAACAGATACCCCGCGTCCCGATTCATCCGCGGGGATGTCCCGGAAAGCGGGGCAATTTCATTCTGTCGCCCGATTCAACGCCTCATTTCCCATCCGCAAACGGAAAGAAGACGGATCGGCCCGAACTCAAAGCTTGCCGGTGATTTTGGTCAAAGCGCCGAGCATTGCGGAGCGCTCTGAGGCGGAAAGACCGGCAAGAAGTTTTTCGCAGAGACTGTCAACGCACCGGATGCACTCGTCCAGCAGGGTCTGTCCATGATCGGTAAGCGTGATCTGAACGGCACGGCGGTCTTCCGGGTTCTGAACACGCTGGAGAAAATCCTTTTTCACGAGGGACTCGACAAGCTCGGACACGGTCGCCGGAGCGAGTTTCATGGCCTCCGCAAGCTCCTTCAGCGTGATGCCATGCGGTTTCTCTTCGGTCAGACGGCACACCAGAGACATCGTCTGATGCTGGCGGATGCTGACGTCTATAGAGGAAATGCTGCCAATGTTTTCAGCGGACTCGCGGAATGCATCGTAGAGCCGCGAAACGGCTTTTCTGAGGACAGCGGGATCGGAACTGGCCATATTTTTGAACTCCGGTTTAACGGTTTGAGGAACGCAGGGATATAATACTATACACCATCTCAAATATTATTGCAAATCGAAACAATCACTTTTCCTAAAAATAAGGCTGAAAAATGCAAAAAACTGGACGAAAGCGGACTTTCAGGACCATTCCTACACTCTCCCGGACAGGGTTGTCACGAAAAAAACCAGCCGCGGCATTCAGAAACGATTTTTGGTCCTGATTGCGTCTTTTTTCCGTTTTCGCATCAGTGAAACGCAGCGACAACAAGCCAAGCTGTCACGATAAATGCAGGAATACAATCCTCATCTCGATACCTCCTTTGACCGGCGGGCGCCCCGCCAGACGGGAGGAACATCATTTTCATGCTGTCGAACCACGAATCGGACGCACGTCGTCCGAACTCGCCTCAGACCACGTAAAAACCTGCGCCCAGCCGGGAGAAATCGTCCACGAACGTCGGGTACGTGACGGCGATGCTTTCCGCGGAGTCGATCACAGTCGGCTCCGGCTCATCCGGGCTGCACGTCATGCCGGCGATGGCAAGCGACATGGCCACGCGGTGGTCGCGGAAGCTGTCGACATGAGCAGGCCTCAGCTTGCCGCCGGTAACCGCCATGCCGTCTTCGAATTCCTCGACCTGGATCCCCATCTTTTTCAGTTCATGGGCCATGACGGCGATGCGGTCTGTCTCCTTCAGGCGGGCCTGCGAAACGTTTTTGAGAACGGTGATGCCGTCCGCGCAGGCGGCCACGACGGAAAGGATCGGCAGCAGATCGGGCGTGGCGTTCAGGTCGAGTTCGGCGGAATGGAGCTTCACTGCGCCCGGCTTCACGCGTGCGAATCCGGGTCCGGTCTCGATCTTCGCGCCCATTTGACGGACGAGATCGACGAACGCCTTGTCGCCCTGCGGGTCGTTGAAATCGAGGTTGTGGATCAGGATGCCTCCTCCCGTGACAATGGCCGCGGCGAGCGGGAAAGCGGCGGTGGAGAAATCGCCGGGGATCGTCTCGTTGAACGGCTTGAACTGCTGTCCGCCGATCACGTGGAACCGCGTGAAATTCCGGTTGTACTTCAGATTGATGCACTGGCGCTTCAGCCAGGCCAGGGTCATCTCGACGTAAGGCGCTTCGTTCAGGAAAGGCACGTTAAGGATGGTGTCGCCGTTCGCGAGAGGAGCGGTGAGCAGGAGCGCGGAGAGGTACTGTGATGAGGTGCCGTCGACGGTGGTCTCGCCGCCGTGGATGGGTCCCGTGACGGTCAGCGGGCAATGCCCGTCGGCGGATTCCGTCTTCGCGCCCAGATCCGTCAATGCGTCAAGCAGAGGTTTCATCGGGCGGTTGCGGAGCGATTCGTCACCGCCAAACGAAATCGGCGCAGAGGAAAGCGCCGCGAGAGCGCTGAAAATGCGGAGTCCGGTGCCGGAATTCCCCATGTCAAGCGCATGTGCCGGCTCGATCATGCGGCCGCCGGTGCCGATGACCTGCCACATGGAATCGTCTCCGCGGCGGACCCATGCGCCGAGGGCGCAGGCGGCGGAAAGGCAGGAGAGCGTGTCATCGGAGACGAGCGGCGCTTTGATGATGGACGTCCCTTTCGCGAGCGAGGCGATGGCGAGGGCGCGGATGGTATGGGATTTGGAACCGGGAACGGCGGTCTCGCCGTTGATCTGCGAAGGTTTGACGGACAAAAGCATGTTGAAAGGCTCCGTGATTGAAGCTGGAGGTTACGGTTCGGGCTGGGGTTCCGCTTCGGCGTCCGGCGGGAAGATCGCGTTCGCGTAGGTCTCCGGGTCGAACACCTGCAGATCGTCGGGCTGTTCGCCGAGTCCGACGAAGAGGATGGGCAGGGCGAATTCGCGTTGTGCGGCGCAGGCTGCTCCGCCTTTTCCGGTCCCGTCCATTTTCGTGAGGACCATGGCGGAAGCGCCGGAAACGGAAGCGAACTCGCGCGCCTGCGTGATGGAATTGCTGCCGTGGCTGGCGTCGATCGTGAGGATGGTCTCATGCGGAGCGCCGGGCAACACCTTGTCGATGATGCGCGTGATCTTCGCAAGTTCGTCCATCAGGTTTTTACGGTTCTGCTGGCGGCCGGCGGTATCGATGAGCAGGTAATCCATGTTTTTGGCGACGGCGGACTTCACGGCGTCGAACGCCACGGACGCGGGATCCGCCCCCTGCTTCGCCGCGACGATCTGGCAGCCGGTGCGTTCCGCCCACAATGTGAGCTGTTCCACTGCGGCCGCGCGGAAGGTATCGCAGGCGCCGAGCATGACGCGGTTTCCGTCCTGGACCAGAGCGGCGGCGAGCTTGCCGATGGTGGTAGTCTTGCCGCTGCCGTTCACTCCGACGAAGAGCAGCACGGTCACGCCGTCCGGGTTTTTCCGCATGGGGCGTGCGCCTTCCGTGAGGATCCTCTTCAGTTCGGCGGCGGCCACGCGGGAGATGTCGTCGGACGATTTGAGTTCGCCGAGCTTGTAGCGTTCGCGGATGTTCTGCACGATGGTGCGCGAGGCGGACATGCCGAGGTCGGTCCCGATGAGCGTCTTTTCCAGCTCGGCGAAGTCTTCCTCGGTCCACTCCCTGTTTCCGGTGAAGATCCCGGTGATCTTGCGGTTGACGGCGACCGCCGTCTTCTGCAAGCCGTTTTTGAATTTCGTGAAAATGGAGAACATGCGGTCACTCCGTCCTGCCGCCGGCGGGATCCTTTTCGATCTCGTTCTTGATCCCGTTCAGGATGCCGTTGATGAAGACGCCGGACTTCTCGTCGCTGAAATCCTTCGAGATCTCGATCGCCTCGTCAATGCTCACAAGGTGCGGGATGTCTCCGCAGAACAGCATTTCCGCCACAGCCACCTTCATGATATTGCGGTCCACGGCGGACATGCGGTCAACGTCCCACTTTTCGGAGAAGCGTCCGAGGTATCCGGTGATATCGTCGTCGTTGGCCTGCACGTGTCCGATCAGGAGTTCGGCGTATGCCCTGGCGCGGCGGAAGACGCGGCCGTCGGGGAACTCGCCGGACTCCTCGGCCTGTTCCCAGAAATCCTCCATGGTATGGGGTTCTGTCACGCTGTCCCGGATATCGCACTCGAAAAGATACTGCATCGCAAGTTCGCGGCCGAGGCGCTTGAAATGGCGGTGCGGCTGGAACTGCGGCTGATGCTTCTTGCCGCCGTGCGCGGGGTTGCTCTTCTGGTCCGGGGAAACGTCTCCGGCTTCGTTTTCAAAGTCTGGTTCAGTGTTCATCGTTGACTCGGGATGGGGCTGATTTCGGGAGTGGAAGTCGGGCGGTTCAGAGTTTCTTGTTGAGGTTTGCCATTTCGATGGCGGCCACAGCCGCGTCGGCGCCGCGATTGCCCGCCTTGGTGCCGGAACGCTCGATGGCCTGTTCGATGTTTTCGACCGTGACGACACCGTAAATGACCGGGGTCCCGGACTCCATGCCGATTTGGGCGAGGGATTTCGAGACCTGGCTGTAGATGGTGGAAGCATGGGCGGTAGCGCCCTGGATCACAACGCCGAGCGCGATCACGGCGTCGAACTTTCCGCTTTTCGCGAGCTTGGAGACGGCGAACGGGAGCTCGAAGGAACCGGGCACCCATGCCTGCGTGATGTCCGCGCGGTCGCCTCCGTGGCGGACGATCGCGTCGACCGCTCCGCTGAAGAGCTTGGAGACGAAGAATTCGTTGAAACGCGCACAAACGACCGCGATTTTGAGTCCGGCGGCGTTCAGTTTGCCTTCCAGCACGGTGATGTCTTTGTTGGCCATGATTGTTTCTCCTGTTTATGTTGAATTTGTTGTGTTTTCCGTCCGGTTTCAAAATGCAATGGAGTCAGATTAGATGCCCCATCTTTTCCCGCTTGGTGTCGAGATAGTGTCTGTTGTATTCGCCCGGCTCGATCACGATGGGGACGCGTTCGTCGATGACGAGCCCGTAGCCGTCGATGCCGATCACCTTCATCGGGTTGTTCGTGAGGAGGCGCAGATGCTTCACGCCCAGGTCGAGCAGGATCTGCGCCCCGATGCCGTATTCGCGGAGATCGGGCGGGAATCCGAGGCGGATGTTGGCCTCGACCGTATCGCAGCCCTCCTCCTGGAGCTTGTAGGCGCGGAGTTTGTTCGCGAGCCCGATGCCGCGTCCCTCCTGCCGGAGATAGACCAGCACGCCCGCCCCCTCCTGCGCGATCATGCGCATGGCCGTGTGGAGCTGGTCGCCGCAATCGCAGCGCATGGAGCCGAAGACGTCGCCCGTGAGACATTCGCTGTGCATGCGGACGAGCACGGACTTCGCGGAAGCCACGTCGCCATGGACGAGCGCCAGATGGCAGGCGTCATCGAGCTTGGAACGGAACATGTGGAGCATGAAGTCGCCGTAAGCGGTCGGGAGCTTCACGCAGAGTTCCTCCTCCACGAGCCTTTCGGTCCGGCGACGGTATTCGATGAGGCTCGCAATGGAGCAGAGTTTCAGCCCGAATTTCTTCTTGAATTCCATGAGGTCGTCCAGACGCGCCATCGTGCCGTCGTCCTTCGTGATCTCGCAAATGACCGCCGCGGGCTGAAGTCCGGCCAGGCGGGCCAGGTCCACGGACGCCTCCGTGTGTCCGGTGCGCTGAAGCACGCCGCCCGGACGCGCGGCGATCGGGAATACGTGACCGGGAATGCCGAAGTCCTCGCGTTTCGCCGCGGGGTCGAGCAGCGCCCGGATCGTCGCGGCGCGGTCGAACGCGCTGATGCCGGTGGTCCCGGTCAGGACGTCAACGCTCTCCGTGAACGCCGTCTTGAAATGGTCGGTGGAAGGCGCACGGTAGATTTTGAGCTCCTTCGCCCGCGCCTCGGTAATCGGGGCGCAAACCAGGCCGCGTGCATGGGTTATCATGAAGTTCACATGTTCCGGCGTGATCTTTTCCGCCGCGCATACCAGATCGCCTTCGTTCTCGCGCTTCTCGTCGTCCGTTACGATCACGAGCCGGCCGGCGCGGACGTCCTCCAGGACGCTTTCCACGGCATCAAATCTGCTGTCCATTCTCGATTGACCTCGTCATTTGTTCTGCGGCATCGGGACTTCGCGTTAAAGAACATGCGTTCGACTCTGCAATGATTCTCTCATCCGGACTGCCTCGCCGCCGGACGCCGCGCCTTCCGCGCAGCCCGTGCGGTCCGTTCACCGTCGGTCGTGGGATTCCACCACGTCGGCCGGCCTGAGCCGGTTCGCGGACTTTCACCGCCGGTCTGGAATCTCACCAAACCCCGAATTACTGCAATTTGTCTGTTTCAAAAAATAGCAAGTAATAATATACACGCACAGGAGAGATTTGTCAAGCAATTCCGTCAAACAAATAACTTCTCCGGCGGGCACGAGCGGGGGGAAGAATGCGAACGGACAAAGGAACATAGGGCGAATGCACCGGCGAGAAAAGCGATGGCCGGAGCAGAAAAAATAGGCCCCGGATGCGTTCGCCGGAGCATCCGAGGCATGAAACGAAACGAGGGCGATGAGCCGCGGTAGAATTCAGCCCGTGATGCGGACCGCGGCATCGGCCCGGCTGGCGAGCCGCGCGAACCACTCGAAACTGTGCGAAGGAAACTGTTCGTGCTCTCCGTCGAACACCTCGAAATACACATTTTCCGCACCCGCCGCCTCAAGTCCGCGGACGAATTCGAGCGAGTGGCGATACGGCACGACGGTATCGTGTCTTCCGTGGTGAATCGAAACGGGCAGCGGCTTCAGCGCGGCGAGCCGTTCCGAGGGAGAACGAGCGGCATATTCATCCGCCCGGTCGGCCGGACTCCCGCCGAGACAAGCCTCCATGTCGCAAACGTAGTGCTGATGCGTTTCGGTGAGGTAGGCATGCCAGGCGGCGAGGTCGGAAACAGGGCACCAGACATCAACCGCGCGGAAAAGGTCCGGCGCATCTTCCGCCGTCAAAAGCGCCGCGTGGCCGCCGCCCGAACATCCGAGCAGAAAAATGGTTCCGCGATCGATCGGTGCGATCCGGGCGGCGTGCTCCACGGCGTCGATGATGTCCTGCCTCGCTTTGCGGCTGCCGCAGGCGTCGGCGCGGTTCGGATTCGAAGCGAGGTTCGGACCGCGGAATTCCGGCAGAAGCAGCGCCCAGCCGTAGCGTTCGCACAGCGGGAGATACGTTTCGAGCTGATTGGACCGGTCAAAGCTCCACGTGTGAAGTCCGACGACAAGCGGGACAGGCGTATCTGTCCGCGGACAGTGAAGGATCGACGACTGAATCGTGCCGTCGAGCGTGGATTCGACTTGAATCGTGTTCGTTTTGCACCTCGGAATACAAGAAAGTCAGGGAAAGAAAGTCCCTCCCCGGCGGAACGAATGACCGGAGAGGGACGGACAGGGCTTTTGAGCTTACTCGAAGAGCCAGGTGGAGAGGTACCGCTCGCCGGTGTCGGGCAGAAGCGCCACGATGCGTTTTCCGGCGAATTCGGGGCGTTTCGCGAGCTCGAGCGCGGCATAGAGCGCGGCGCCGGAGCTGATGCCGACCAGCAGGCCTTCCTGTGCGGCGGCCGCACGGGCGGTCTTTCCCGCGTTCTCCGCGGAAACGCCGATCACCTCCGAAATGAGGCCGGTGTTCAGCACTTTCGGCACGAAGCCGGCGCCGATGCCCTGGATCTTGTGCGGGCCGGGAGCGCCGCCCGCGAGGACCGGGCTGGTGTCGGGCTCGACCGCAAAGATCTTCACATCCGGATTCTTTTCGCGGAGGTATTCGCCGACGCCGGTCAGCGTGCCGCCGGTGCCGACGCCCGCCACGAACGCATCGATCTTTCCGCCCGCGTCCGTCCAGATTTCCGGACCGGTGTGCGCCTTGTGGTAAGCGGGATTCGCGGGGTTCTCGAACTGCTGCGGGATGAACGAACCGGGATTCGCGTCGCGGAGTTCAAGCGCCTTCGCAATGGCGCCTTTCATGCCCTTCGCGCCTTCCGTCAGCACGATCTCCGCGCCGTACGCCTGCGCCAGCTTGCGGCGTTCGATGCTCATGGTCTCCGGCATCGTGAGGATCAGGTGGTAGCCCTTCACCGCCGCCACGAACGCGAGTCCGATGCCCGTGTTGCCGCTGGTCGGTTCGATGATGAGTGCGCCGGGCTTCAGGTCGCCGGACTCTTCCGCGGCCTGGATCATGGCGAATGCGATGCGGTCCTTCACGGAACCGCCGGGGTTGAATGACTCGACCTTGACGAGGACTTCGGCGCCGCCGCCGTTGATCTTGTTGATGCGGACGAGCGGGGTGCCGCCGATCTTTTCGAGGATGTTGTTTGCGATGTTCATGGCAGGTGGTCTCCTTTCTGTTTTTGATTGTCTACCAATCGCGTTATGATTATACTATACCACAGATTCCGCAAATGTCAAACGAAAAACAAAAAATATTCTCTACTTTTTTGATAATCTTTATAGGTTTGAGCTTGGGCAAAGAAAAACCGGACGCCCCGCGGGAGGGAATCCGGTCTATAGTCCATATCGGACGACAGGCGCATGCCCGTCCGTGCGAAAGACCGCGGAGAAACGGGCTTACTTCAGCTTCTCCTGGAACATCTGGATGGCGAGCTTCGGGTTGGCCTTGCCCCGGCTGAGCTTCATGAGCTGGCCGACGAGGTACTGGAGCACGGCAGTCTTGCCTTCCCTGAACTGCTGGACCTGCGCGGGATTCTGCTCGATCACCTGGTCGACAAGCGCAAGGATGGCGCCCTCGTCGGACACCTGCACGAGTCCCTTTTCCTTGACGATGGAGTCGGGGTCCTTGCCCGTCTCGAACATCTCTTCGAACACCTTCTTGGCAGTCTTGGAGTTGATGGTGGAGGCGTTCACGAGCGCGGCGAGCGCGGCAAGGGCGGCAGGCTGCACCTTGCAGTCCTGAAGCGAACCGCCGGATTCGCCGAGTTTGCGGAGAAGTTCCGAAGTGAAGAGGTTCGCGATGATCTTCGCGGCGGAGGAGCCCTTCGCCGCGGCTTCGAAGAACTCGGCGTAGGAACGATCCGAGGTGAGCACCTGGGCATCGTAGGGCGTGAGGCCGTAATCGCGCACATAGCGTTTGCGCTTGTCGGCGGGAAGCTCGGGCAGACTGGCGCGGAAGGCGTCGAGTTCGGCGTCGGTGAACACGATCGGCAGGAGGTCGGGCTCGGGGAAGTAGCGGTAGTCGTTGGCATTTTCCTTGGTGCGCTGGACGACCGTCTCGCCGAGTTCGTCGTTCCAGCCGCGGGTATCCTGTTCGATCTCCTGCCCGTTTTCAAGTTCGATGAGCTGGCGTTTGATTTCGTACAGGATGGCGCGGTGGGCGGCGCGGAAACTGTTCAGGTTCTTGATCTCGACCTTGGTGCCGAACTTCTCCGTTCCGCGCGGACGCAGGGAGATGTTCACATCGAACCGCATCTGGCCTTTCTCCATGTCGCAGTCGCTGACGTCGGCGTACTGCATGATCTCCTTGAGCGAGGAGAGGTAGGCGTAGGCTTCATCGGCGGAGCGCATGTCCGGCTCGCTGACGATCTCGATGAGCGGCACGCCGGACCGGTTGAAATCGAGGCCGGTGCAGTTGGAGAAGTGGGTGGACTTTCCGGGGTCTTCCTCAAGGTGCATGCGGGTCATGCCGATCCATTTGTCGGGCAGCGGTTCGCCGGAGAAGCCCGTGCCGAAGATATGGATGCGGCCGTTCTTGCAGATGGGCAGGTCGTACTGCGTGATCTGGTAGTCCTTCACGAGGTCGGGGTAGAAATAGCTCTTGCGGTCGAACTTGCTGAATATCGCGATCTCGCAGCCGCACATCATGCCGGCGACAACGGCCTTGCGGACGGCCTCCTTGTTCACGACCGGCAATACGCCGGGCATGCCCATGCAGACGGGGCAGGTATCGGTGTTCGGCTGTGCGCCGTAAGTGTTGGGGCAGGAACAGAACATCTTGCTTTTCGTGCGGATCTGCACGTGCGCTTCGATCCCGATTACGGGTTCATAGTTCGTCATTGATCGGTTCTCCGGATGGATGGTTTGTCGCATGCGGCCCCCGTCCGGCGGCCGGCGTGTCGGTATATCGTTCTAATATAGCATAAAAACAGGGTTTCGTCAAGGAAAAACGCATTCAAAAGGCATCTTAATCCCGCCGGGCCGCTGCGGATGCGCTCTTTTTGCGGAAAAAAAGTGAAAAGGAGTTTCTTTTTTCGGAAAACGTGATATAGTATCTCACGTGCATTTGCAAACGCAGGAAACCGCCATGTCATTCCAGTCAGATCATAATCGTTTCGCCGGAGCGGAGGCAAGCTGTTTATGAGCCGCCGTGCCCTCATCATCCTGATCGTCGTGATCGCATCCGTACACGGCATTCTGCTGTGGATCCTGTTCGGACTCCGTTCGGCCACCGAATCCGCGGAACAGGAGCTCGCCGAGCTCAAGGAAACGGAATCCACGTTTTCTCCCGCGAAGCCCGAGGAAAAGCCTCCTGCGTCCGGTTCCGGCAAGTCCACCAAACCCGCCGCTGCCAAGCCGGACCCGTCGACCTACGTCCGCAAGCCGAAGAAGATACCCGCGGTGAAGTTCGACTACTCCGGAGAAAAAGGCAAGATCAAGACCGACAAGCTCAATCTTGAAAGCCGGGCCACGGCGGGCATCCTGATCGACATGGACACGAAAAAAGTCCTCTGGTCGAAGAATCCGACCAAGCAGGTCCCCATCGCCTCCCTCACGAAGATCATGACCATCATGCTTTCCTACGAGATCGCCACGGACGGGAATTCTCCCTACACGCTTGAGACCATGGTCCCCGTCACGCCCGAGGCGATCAGGACAGAGGCGAGCAAGGTTTACTTCAAGGAGGGCGAACAATTCTCCATCGACGATCTTCTCCTTGCGGCGTCCGTCAGGAGCGCCAATGACGCCGCCCATCTGCTGGCGGAATTCCTCGGCTGCGGAAACGCGTCCAACTTCATCGAGGACATGAACCGGCGCGCAAAGGAGCTCGGCATGATCAACACCGTTTTCTACAACGCGCACGGCCTGCCCGGAAAATCCAAGGAACTCGACAATCACAGCACGCCGGAGGACCTCGCCCGGCTCTGCCTCGTTTTCCGCCAGTACCCGCACCTCATGAACCTCGCGGGACTCCGCACCGCGCCTTTCCGCGAAAAAGGCTCGCCCGGCTACCAGCTTCTGGAAAACCACAACAATCTGCTCCCCGGGGCAAAAAGGGCCACGCAGGGCGTGAACGGCATCAAGACCGGATTCACAAACCGTGCCCTGTGCTGCCTCGCCGCATCATGCGAACGCAGCGGTCACAATCTGCTGGCAATCGTGACCGGATTCCCGTCCGCCGCGGACCGCGACAATTTCACCAAAATTCTGCTGGACTGGGGATACGAACAGATCGGCGTCCCGAAGACGGCTTCGTCTTCCGCTAAAAAAACCTCAACAGACAAAGGCCGCTGACCGCGACGTGCGCGATTCCGGCTCCGACAGGCAGCTACCATGCACAAACAAACGATTCTGGTCACAGGCGGGGGCGGATTCATCGGCTCCCATCTCTGCGAACTCCTGCTCGCCCGGGGCAACGACGTGATTTGCCTCGACAACTTCTTCACCGGCTCGAAAAACAACATCCGGCATCTGCTCAGCAACCCTTCCTTCGAGCTCATCCGGCACGACGTCACCATCCCCATCGAACTTGAGGTCGATGCCATCTACAACCTCGCCTGCCCCGCCTCCCCCATCCACTACCAGCACGATCCCGTCCAGACCATCCGAACGAACATCCTCGGGGCGATGAACATGCTCGACCTCGCGCGGCGCCTGCGAATCCCGATCCTTCAGAGCTCCACCAGCGAAGTCTACGGCGACCCGCAGGAGCACCCGCAGCGCGAGAGCTACTGGGGCAACGTGAACCCGATCGGCGTCCGAAGCTGCTATGACGAGGGGAAACGCTGCGCCGAAACGCTTTTCTTCGACTATCACCGCCAGTACGGGCTCCCCATCAAGGTCGTCCGCATCTTCAACACCTACGGTCCGCGCATGCTCCCGAACGACGGACGCGTGGTCAGCAATTTCATCGTCCAGGCGCTGAAGGGGGAAGACCTCACCATCTACGGCGACGGTTCCCAGACGCGCAGTTTCTGCTTCGTCTCCGACCTCGTCGCCGGGCTCGAAGCCATGATGCGGACCCCGGACGCCGTCACCGGCCCCGTCAACCTCGGGAATCCGGGCGAATTCACGGTCCGCGAGCTCGCCGAGACCATCATTCGCATCACACGCTCGAAATCGAAGATCGTCTGCATGCCGCTGCCGCAGGACGATCCGGTGCGGCGCAAGCCCGACATCTCGAAGGCGGGGGAACTGCTCGGCTGGACGCCCGGGATCGCACTCGAAGAAGGGCTCCGGCGAACCATTGACTATTTTCGCAACGCGGGGGATTTCTGATGTTCAACGTATCGTTCACGCTTCATGAGCTGCTCCGGGCCACCGAGGGCCGCCTCGTCGGCGAAGGCGCTCCGACAGCCGTCGAGTCCGTCTTCACCGACACCCGGGAATCCGCCCCGAACGCGCTTTTCCTCGCGTTCTCCGGCGAGCAGTTCGACGCCCACGACTACCTCGCACAGGCCGTTGCGAACGGCGCTTCGCTCCTTTGCGTCGAGGAGGGCAAACTTGCGAAACTCCCCCCCGGCGTCCCGGCTATCGCAGTCCCGTCGACCGTGACCGCGTTTCAGCGCATCGCACGGTTCCACCGCATGCGCTTCCCGAACCTGAAGGTCATCCTGCTGTCCGGCTCCTGCGGCAAGACCAGCACGAAGGAATCTCTCCGCGCCATCTTCGAGCACGCGATGGACTCCATAAGCGTGCTGGCGACCGAGGGAAACACCAACAACCAGATCGGCCTCCCGCAGAACCTGCTTCGCCTCAACGCCCGCCACCGCATCGCCGTCCTGGAGGCCGGCACCAATCATCACGGCGAGCTTGAGCCTCTCTCGTACTGCGCCATGCCCGACCTCGCGATCATTGTCTCGATCGCGAACTGCCACCTCGAATTTCTCGGTTCGCTCGAAGGCGTCGCACAGGAGAAATCCAGGCTTTTCACGCACCTCAAGCCGGGCGGATTCGCGATTATCCCCGCGCAATGTCCCGGCCAGGACATCCTCGCCCGCGCCGCCGCGCCTTTCCGCAAGCTCACGTTCGGATTCGCCGGATCAGACGCCGACGTGACGGCGGACTACCTCGGCGGCAATCTCCACGGGGCAAAATTCACGCTCACACGTGCCTCGACCGGCGAAAGAGTCTCCGTTCAGTGGGCCATACCGGGCCGCCATCAGGCAGGAAATGCCGCGGCCGCTGCACTCGCCGCACTCACGTTCGGCGTGCCGTTCGAAGGCATCGCCGAGGGACTTTCCCGCACGAAGCTCCCCGGACTCCGCATGCGCCTCTCCGAACACGGCGGTTCCACCTGGATCAACGACGCCTACAACGCGAATCCGGACAGCATGGCCGCCTCGTTGAACTGGCTTTCCGAATTCGCCGATCCGCGGAAGATCGCGCTCGTGCTCGGCGACATGGGCGAGCTCGGCGAACGTTCCGCCGAGGGGCACCGTTCCGTCTGCGCCCTCGCAAAACACCTTTTCCCCGCCTCGCGCTGCATCGTCGTCGGCCCGCACATGACGAAGGCCGCGGCGGAAACCGGCCTGAACTGCACGGCGTTTCCCTCGGCGAAGGATGCCGCAGATGCGCACATCGAGTTCGAGACGGGAAGTCTCGTCTTTCTGAAGGCATCCCGTTCGACGCATCTGGAGCTCATCGAGCCGACCGGAGACTGAGCCCATGGAGCCGTTGCCCCTGTCAACGTTCGCCGCTGCCCTGAACCCGTTTCTGACCGAGCCGTTCAACGCCGCCGCAGATCCGCTCATCGCCGCAGTCGCGAACAATTCCGCCCGGGTCGTGCCCGGGACGCTTTTCGCGGCAATCCGGGGCGCAAAGGCAGACGGACACAGGTTCCTCCCCGATGCCGCCCGGAACGGCGCGGCCGCGCTCCTCATCGCCGCGGACTACGACGGCCCGACGCCGCCCGGCCTTCCGGTTCTGCGCGTCACCGATCCGTACTTCGCGTGGGCTGCCGTCTGCGAGATATTCTTCCGGCGTCCGGCGGACGCGTTCCGCGTGCATACGGTCACAGGGACCAACGGCAAGACCTCGACCGCCTACTTCATGCGGCATTTCCTGGACACGGCGAAACGGGGTGCGAAGACCGCGCTCGTCTCGACCGTCTGCTGCGACCTCGGCGCCGGTCCCGAACCCTCCGAGCATACCACGCCGGACGCGTTCACGTTGCAGAAGATGTTCGCCGCCATGAGATCGAACGGCATCACGGACGCCGTCATGGAAAGCTCCAGCCACGGCCTCCACCAGCATCGGTCCGGCACGCTCAAGTTCGACTCGGCGGCGTTCACGAACCTCACGGGCGACCATCTGGACTACCACGGGACCATGGAAAACTACTACCGGGCGAAGAAAATCCTCTTCCGCGAGCTCCTCGCCGACGGGGCGCCGGCAGTCGTCAACATCGACGATCCGGCAGGCGCACGGCTTGTTTCCGAGCTGGGAACCGAACGGCCCGGCCTCCGCGTCCTGCCTGTTTCGTTCACAGGCCGCACCGGAGCCTTCTGCTCTCTGCGCTCCGTCCGCCTCAGTCCGGCATATTCCGACCTCGATTTCACGATCGACGGGCATGATGTCTCCCTGCGTCTGCCGCTGCCGGGCGCGTTCAACGCCGCAAACTACCTGACCGCGCTTTCCATGGCGTACGGCATCGGACTCCCGTCCGACACCCTGCTTGCGGCATCCGCTTCCATGCCGCACGTCCCGGGGCGGCTTCAGGCGGTCCCGCTGGCGAACGGCGCAACCGGGTTCGTGGATTTCGCACACACCGACGACGCGCTGGAACGCGTTTTGAGCAGTTTGCGCGAAGTCCTGAAGCCAGGAGGACACCTGATCGCGGTCTTCGGCTGCGGCGGCGACAGAGACCGCTCCAAACGCCCCAGAATGGGTGCGGCGGCCGCACGCCTCGCCGACCTCCCCGTCCTGACCAGCGACAATCCGCGTTCCGAGGACCCATCGGCCATCATCCGCGAGATCGAATCCGGCATCCCCGCCGGGGTGCGTTACCTCGCGGAACCGGACCGGGCAAAGGCCATCGAGCTCGCCGTCCGCGAGTCGCGCGCGGGCGATATCCTGCTCGTGGCGGGCAAGGGACACGAGACCACGCAGGAGATCCGCGGCGTGAAACATCCGTTTTCCGATGAGCTGATCCTGCGCCGTTTTCAGTCCTGACGCTTGAAAACGCGCGCCTTCCGTTGTAAATTATTTAGCATATTTTTCCTTAAGACAATCCGCACCCTGCCCGCATCATCATGAATCAGGACGCTCACGACAAACGCCTCATCCATTATCTCCTCGTCTTCATGGCCGTCTGGCTGGTCCTGCTGACCGTCATCCCGTCGGTCTTCTACAGGGCGCTTCCGCTCGACACGATTGAGACGGTCATGTGGAGCCACCCGTTCTCGATGGGCAATGCGAAGCACCCGCCGCTGGCGGCATGGCTGGCGGGCATCTTCACCGTGACGTTCGCGCATACGGATTTCGCGATGTATCTGCTGAGCCAGGTGCTGATCGTCGTCGGATTCGTGTACATGTACCGCCTCGGAAAGGAGTTTTTCAGCACGGAAAAGGCGGTCTTTTCGGTCATTCTGCTCTCCACGATCATTTTTTACACCTTCGATTCGGCAAAGTTCAATGTGAATCTCCCGCACATGGCGCTGTGGCCCATGATGACGTTCTACTGCTGCCGCGCGGTGAAAAACGACCGCATGGCCGACTGGCTTCTCTTCGGCGCGGTCTCCGCACTCTCCGTGCTCAGCAAGTTTTTCGGGTTCGCGCTTCTGCTCGCGCTTTTCCTGTTCATTCTGACCGGGCGCGAAACGCGGAAATACTTCCGGCGCCCCGGCCCGTATGCGGCGTTTGCGGTCTTCCTGGTCCTGCTCGCGCCTTACATCGTCTGGCTGGTCCGCAACGACTTTCCTCCGTTCACCTACCTCGCGGGGCGCGTGACCGAGGAGAAACACGATCCCGTCGTCAACCTCCTGACCATCCTCGGCGAATCGCTGTACCCGCTCGCGATGCCGCTGCTCCTGCTCTGGCTTACGATGGACCATCCCGTTCGATCCCTGCTCGGGTTCCGTCCGAAAAAGGACTTGCGCCCGGCCTCTCCCGTGGCGGCGAGGCTGGCACTCTGCGTCCAGTTCACGCCGATCGCGCTGCTGACGGTGATGGCGGGCACGGGCGTGACGATCGACTCCATGTGGGCATATCCGGTTTACTTCATCACCGGCTTTTTCCTGATGGCGTTCTGGAAGGACGATGTTTCCTTCCGCGAGTTCAAAAAGCTTTTCTGTGTGCTCATGACGCTCTTCGTGCTGGTCCAGGTCTTCGACGTGGCCTACTGGTTCACAAAGACGAACCACCGCACGCACTTCTGCGTCCGGGAGTTCGCGGCCAGGGCCGACGAGTTTTACCGCGGACGGACCGGACGCGACATCCCGGTGGCATTCGGCAGCATGTGGTATGCTGGATGCGTCATGCAGTATCTGCCGTATCATCCATGCTCGGGCTCGGCCGAAGATCCGTACGACGAGTTCAGGTTCCGCTCGATACTGGACGAAGAAGGCGGGCTCGGCGTCTGCCTCACGGACGAGGATTTCACCCAGCTGGCGGACACGCTCAAGCTCGACAAGGATGAACTCAAACGCAACGCAAAGTCATTTTCGTTCGAGTACAAGGCCCCGTTCGGCAAGCTCAAATCCCGCCAGATATCCTTCGTGGCGATCCCGCCCCGGAAATCCACCCCGGCGCAAGCTCGCGAAACGGATTCCGATCAGGTTCAGGATTGAGCTCAACCCGCCTCGTTTGAGCCTCACAGGGGACTTTTGAGCTCAACCCGCCTCGCTTGAGCCTCACAGGGGACTTTTGAGCTCAGCCCGCCTCGCTTGAGCCTCACAGGGGACTTTTGAGCTCAACCCGCCTCGCTTGAGCCTCACAGGGGACTTTTGAGCTCAGCCCGCCTCGCTCAAGCTGAAACTCTGTTCGACCCGGACGGCATTTCCCCGCGACAAAAACATGCCTCGGTTTGTGCTCAAAGGTCCATCCTTTCCGCCTCCAGAATGGTCCGTCCGGAAAACAGATGTCAACAACTCTTCGACATAATTCGACAAACCATTGAAAACACGCCTTGTTTCCACGTGAAAACCGGCTTTTTTTCGGAAAAATCGCGTTTTTTTAAAGAAAATCGCATTTTTTTTCGTTTTTCCGCTTGACAATGCTCAAACATGGGGCTATATTTGGCTAACCCTTAACCCGGAGGAGTGTCCATGAAACACAATTTCTACGACGTGAAAGAGAAGAAAAAAGTCTCTGCCGAAGTCACCAAAGCGGTCAAATTCGGTAAAGGCACCCGCACCCGCTATGCCTTCAAGGCCCAGACGAAAGATGGTCGTTCTCTGACCGCCTTCGTCAAGAAGGAAGACTGGGACAAGTTCAAAAAGTGATCTGACCTCTCTCCCTTTTTTTGCGGGACGCCCTGGAAACGGGGCGTCTTTTTTTTGTTCCGGTTTCGCCTGAATACGGCGGGACCGCTGTTCCGGCCGGATCGTCCGCGCGGCCCGCGAACAGTCCGGACGGGATGCTTCCGCCGGGTCCGCGCCCTCGTCCGGCGCACGCGCGTAAAAAAACAAAAAAAAGTTTGATTCGCCGCAAGTGGCGTGCTATATTATTAGGATTTCATTTTTTCAAACAGGCTGCATTATGTTCATCCTAAACTGGTACGTTACAAAAAACTTTCTGGCGACCTTCTCCATGGCGATCGTGGTTCTGACGTTCGCCATGACCGGCGCGAACCTGATGCGCGTGATCGAATATGTCAGTCAGGGCGTATCGCCGATCATCGCGGGCAAGTTCCTGCTGCTGGCGCTCCCGATGGCGCTCGCCTTTTCCATTCCCTGGGCCTCGCTCGTATCCATCATGCTCGTCTTCGGGCGCATGTCCGCGGACAACGAGATCACAGCCATGCGGGCATGCGGCATTTCCATCCTCCAAATCATCTCCCCGATCATCGTTTCGTCGTTCCTGCTGACCTGCCTTTGCCTTTATCTTCAGCTCCAGATCGGGCCTCCGGCGCTCGGCGAGGCCCGTGACCTGGTGAAAAGCGCCGCGGCCAACTCGCCGCTTTCGTTCTTCACGCCCGGCATCCCGGTCCAGATCGGCAAACTCACGTTCTTCATCGACGACAAGGATTCCTCCGGCGGCGAGGACAAGATCTACGGCGTCCAGATCTATGTGCCGGACAAAGACGGCACCACCAAACAGGACATTCTGGCCGCGCACGGGACGCTTTCGGTTGATCCGGCCGCGCAGGTCCTGACCGTGAAGCTGTTCGACGCCCTCATCGAAAGCGTCGAGGGCGATGGCAAGGACCGCCGCAAAGAGCATTCCTACAGCGAATCCATCGAGCTTCGCGTCCCGTTCGGAGAACGCTACAACCAGAAGGACGTCTTCGTCAAAGACAAGTATCTGTCCTACCGCGGGCTCTTCGCCCGTCTCGCCATCTACATGAAGCGAGGGCAGGACGCTTCCAGCGAAGACGCCACGGCCATCACCGTGGAGATCAACCAGCGCATCGCTCTGGCTCTCGCGCCCATCGCCTTCATGATGCTCGGCATGCCGCTGGCCATCCGCACCAGCCGCCGCGAAACGTCCATCGGGCTGATTCTCAGCGTGGCCCTCGGCGCGCTTTACTACGGCGGGGTGCTCGTCTCCGACGCTCTCCGCAACAACCCCCAACTTTATCCTCAATACGTTGTGTGGGTCCCGCCTCTGCTGTTTCAGCTGTTCGGCGTGATCTACCTCACGAAAATCGCAAGGAAATGACTCCATGAAATCCCCTGAAATGTATCTCGAATGCGTCACATGCGGCAAGACCTACGACCCGTGGGATCTCCGCTACAAATGCGACTGCGGCGGCATCCTCGACGTGAAGCGCGACCTTTCCAGGATCGACGGCGCCGAACTCCGCAAACTCTGGGATTCCCGCTGGGGCCTCAAGCGCGGCGTCGAATCCTCCGGCGTCTGGCGTTACCGCGAGCTCATCCTCTCCGTCCCGGACGAAATGATCGTGACGCGTCAGGAAGGCAACACCCGCCTCTATCCCGCCGGAGCAGCCGGAAAATGGGCCGGCCTCTCGGACCTCTGGTTCAAGCATGAAGGCGAAAACCCGACCGGCAGCTTCAAGGACCGCGGCATGACCTGCGGCGCGAGCGCCGCCCGCAGACTCGGCGCAAAGAGCGTCGCCTGCGCCAGCACGGGCAACACCAGCGCCAGCATGGCTTCCTACGCCGCCGTCGCCGGGATGCGTGCCGTGATCTTCATCCCCGAAGGCAAGATCGCTTACGGCAAGCTTGCCCAGGCCCTCGCCTACAACGGACGCACGCTTCAGATCCAGGGCAATTTCGACGATGCCATGGCGCTCGTTCAGGACGTCTGCCGCGAGCTCAACATCTATCTGCTGAACTCCATTAATCCCTACCGCATCGAAGGCCAGAAAGCCATCTGCATCGAAACGCTCCAGCAGCTCGACTGGCAGGTGCCCGACTGGTTCGTCATCCCCGGCGGCAACCTCGGCAACAACAGTGCGCTCGGCAAAGCCCTCATGGAACTCCATGAGCTCGGCATCATCACCAAGGTCCCGCGCATCGCGGTCATTCAGGCAGAAGGCGCCAACCCGCTCTACACCATGTGGAAAAATCATACCGAGTTCAAGCCCGTCAAAAACCCGGAGACCATCGCCACCGCCATCAAGATCGGCAACCCCGTCTCCTGGCCGAAGAGCATGCGCGCCGTCACCTGGAGCAACGGCGTGGTCGAACAGGTCACCGAGCAGGAGATCATGGACGCCAAGGCGAAACTCGACGCCGCCGGGATCGGCGCGGAACCCGCCTCCTGCTGCTCCCTCGCGGGCGCAAAGAAACTTCGCGACAGCGGCGTGATCGCCCCGGATGAAAAGGTCGTCGGCATCCTCACCGGCAACATCCTGAAGGACCCGGACGCCGTTGTCGGCTATCATCAGGACACGCTCATGGACCACTACGGCATCCGCGGCACCTTCGCGAACAAGCCCGTCGTAATACCCGCCACGCTCGACGCCGTCCGCAAGGCACTCGGCGACTGAGTTCGCTTCCGTCACAATAGCAGATGAGGCTCCGCTTCCCATGAGCGGAGCCGGACATTGCCTCCGCGGAAGCTCTGCTTTCCCTGCCCTCCCCCTCAGAATGGAGGGCTTTTTTTTCCCGGAAAAGGAAATCCTGGCGGACGAAAAAACGACCTCCCTGCCGTGCGCCTCAAAACGCGATGCGGTCCGCCTGGTCTCCGTGAGCCTGCCGTCTCACGGCAGCAGTTTTTTCCCGCAATGCGGGCAGTATTGAGGCGGCTCGAAGTCCGAATCCGCCCCCTGGGCGGCGTGTTCATGGTCGTGCGTCGCGGCGTTCGCGGCTTCCCCGTTTTTGTCTGCAAGCCCGTCCGTCCGGCGGGGCTCGGAAGAACTGTCGGATGCGTTCGGTTCGTTCGCGCGTTTATTCAGCAATTCCATGAAGCCCGCGCTGAGGATGCTGGTGGGGACGGCGACCATGCCGATGCCGAGGATGGCGATGATCGCCCCGAGGAATCGTCCGACCGGGGTGATCGGGTAGATGTCGCCGTAGCCGACCGTGGTCAGCGTGGCGACCGCCCACCAAAGCCCGGAGAATGCGTTCGCAAACGCTTTGGGCTGTGCGTCGTGCTCGGCGTGGTAGATGAGAAGCGAAGCAAGCACGAGGATGATGAACACGAAGAAAATGGAAGCGACCATCTGCTGCGACCGGCTCCGGAGGACCTCGCCGATGGACGACAGAGCGTCCGAGTAGCGGTTGAGCTTGAAGATGCGGAGCAGGCGGACCAGCCGGATCATTCTGATGCTGACAAGATTGTACGGGATGAAGTGGAGCGGCAGCAGGACGAACGGCAGGATCGAGATGAGGTCGATGATCGCCATCGCGGACAGCATGTAGCGGAAACGGGAGGTGAGCGGACCCGAATTCGGATAAAGCAGGTCCGCCGTCCAGAGGCGCAGGGCATACTCGAACGTGAAGATCACAAGGGAAAGGAATTCCAGATCGAACAGCACCCGGCCGAACAGCGTGTCCCTGATCTGCTCGAACGTGAAGATGAAGACGGAAAGGATGCTGCATACGATCAGCGTCATGATCACGGTGTCGAATATCCTGCTGGCAATACGGGAGCCGGTTGCTTTGGCGGACGGCTCGATGATCTCGAAAACCGTTCTCTTGACGCGCTGGTACATGTTCATGGAGGAAATCCTTCCTGCGGGGTGATTGCGGTCCGCCGCCGGGGCAGACGGACAAACAGGATTGAAACGAAACGCCTTGTGAAAGTACAATATCACATAATTGCGTCTTTTCAAATGCCATGCTCTGCGAAAAACGCCGCAAAACGCCGAAAAATGCGAAAAACAGGAAAAAAGGACGGGGCGGAATTGATTTTCACGGGAAAGGCTGTATATTTGTATGGAATATGGAATGAAGATACCTAAAACCGAAAGGAACCTGTCATGAAAAAACAACTGCTCATGCTCGGTTGCGCCGCTCTTGCCGCATTCGGCGCTGCCTGCTCGTCCGATCCCGCGCTGGAGTCCGCCGTCATCACCCCGATGGAGGAACCCTCCGAACAGATCCAGCAGAGATTCTCCAATGAGATCCGTCTCCTGAACGAATTGGAAATGACGCAGGAAATCCTGACGAACTGCAACGGCGAACTCCGTTACTGCCAGGGCGTCTACAACGCGGACAACAACGAAGACTTCTCGATCCTGGTCTTCCTGCACGGCCTGGGCGAACGCGGCGAGGAGAACCTCGCGCAACTCCGCCTCGGTCTCCCCGAGATCGTCAAGCAGATCCGCGAAGACGGACGCAAGGTCATCGTCCTGGCCCCGGAATGCCCGAGCGATCAGGTCTGGGCCCCGCTTCACCGCGGCGGCGCCATGGGCGACCTCATGGAGGAACCTTATCAGGCGCTCGGCATGATCCCCGTGCTGATTCAGAAGAAAATCAAGGAATTCAAGGCCGATGACGACCGCGTGTACGTAACCGGACTTTCCATGGGCGGCTACGGATGCTGGGACCTCCTGGCCCGCTACGGCACGGACATTTTCGCCGCCGGCATCCCCTGCTGCGGCGGCAGCGATCCGGCCCGCGCCGAAAAGATGAAAGACCTGCCGGTCTTCATCTTCCACGGCAGCGACGACGTGACTGTCCCGCCCCAGCTCGCCCGCTGGATGTACATTTCCATGAAGAAAGCCGGCAACAAGAACGTCTATCTGCGTGAATACTTCGGCGTCGGCCACAACTGCTGGGACAAAGCCTACTCCAACAAGGCCACCTGGGACTGGCTCTTCTCCCAACGTCGCGGACATCAGTCCGACATCCATCCGCAGAACCAGCCCGTCGGCCCTGTCACCGCCGGACAGTACGCGAAGGGCTTCGGCTTCAACGGCGGTCCGCGCCCCGCGGGCTCCAAGCCCGGCGACGGTCTGATCTCCCCGTTCCCGAACGCCCAGGAACAGGAACAGCAGCGCGCATGGCAGGCTCTCGAATCCGTCGAACCCGAACCGGCTGAAGAAGCAGAGGCCGAAGACGCCGACAAGGAATGATCCGGCTGACTGCGCCCGGCCGGGGCACCCACCCTTCCCCGGCCGCCGGCGCAATGAATCATCGGCCGCTTCAGGCAATTTCAAGAGCGGAAGCCGCAGAAAGCTCCCGCTCTTTTCATTGCGTGATTTCCCGGCGGAAACAACGCATCGCCGGGACTTCGCGGTGAAGACGGAATGAAAAAAAGCACTTTTCCCGGAAAAAAGAGAAAAAAAGCGCTAAGAAAACATGCCGCTTCGCGTCTAATCTTAAAATCGCTCCGTTTGAATCCATTCGCAATCCACAGCCAGACTTTCGCAAAATATGAGAATCCGAAAACATGACGATGACGACGTCACGCTCGAAATGTCGCCGCTGATCGACTGCGTCTTCCTCCTGCTCATCTTCTTCCTCGTCACGACCATGATGAAGAAGCTCGAAAAACAGATCCCCATCGAGGTGCCCGACCCGGCCGTGACCATCTCCGAGCGCATGGACTCGCGGCGCGTGATCCTGGCCATCGGCAAGGACGGGCGTTTCCACTCGGCAGAACGCCGCCTTAAGGACGGCCGTCCGGAATTCAACCCGATCCCCGACGTGGACAAGTTTGTGGAGCAGCTGGGACAAAAGAAAGCGAACGGGAACGAGATCAACGTGCGCCTGTACGCCGACCCGGACGTCGAGTTCCAGAACGTCATCGACATGCTCGACAAGCTCCAGATCAATCATTTGGACAAAGTCGACGTCCGCATGTGGGACTATCGCGAGTCCAGGTTCTACATCCCCGGCTCGAACGCGGACAGATAACGAGGTGAACGACATGAACAGCCAGCGAAGAAACATGCTCTCCGGCCGGACTACGGCCGTCATCTGGGCCGTCACGCTCTTCTGCTACGCCGCGTTCATCGCGGCCGCCTGGAAGTTCGACTTCATCCGCTACAGCCGGTATTCGATGGAGGAGGCCCTCCGGCAGAAAGAGGAAAACGAAGCGAAACGCGAGGCGCAGAAAAAGCTTCAGAAGAAGAATAAAAAGGAACCGCCCTCCGCCGAACTCAAAAAGATCCGCGACCGCGCCGAGAAGAAAAAGGAAAAGGAGATCCGGAAAAAACTCGCCGAAGTCGAGGAGACCCTGAAGAAGATGGAGGAACGCAAGGAGGAGCTGAAGGACATCTATTCCCAGCTCCGCGACCCGGAGCAGGAAACTTACGAACGCCTCTTCGACCTCGCGGAAAACCTCTCGAATGAATACGATTACGTCGTGCCGTTCGAAGAAAACGCCCGCATCGCGGAGGAAATCCGCGTGAAGCTGCCGGATACGCCGCTTCCGGACCGGCTTCAGGCGTTCCGCGGCAAACTGGAGACCATGAAGGCCAACAGCGAACAGTTCCGCGCCAACCCGTCCGCCTGGCTGGATTTCGGCGTCGATCCGGCCACCGCCGAGTGGCAGTCGCTCGAACTCGAACGCATGATCGACGCCATCCTGAACGGCGATTTCTCCGGCGCATACGACATCAGCATCATGAACACCCCGCCTGACATGCCGCCCGTCGGCGCATCCCTTCCGCAGCTGAAAGACTACATGCAGGGGCTGGAAGAACAGCTCGACACGAAATACGCCGAACTCAACACCTACCAGAACGCAATCCGTTCCATGGATTCCCTGAACGAAAGCATGGACAGGACCGCCATGGATCATTTCTCCCGCGACCTCTCACAGAACGGCGGCGGCAGCGCCGACGCCGAAGACCCGCGGAAGATCCTCGAAGCCGCCGAGACGGTCTACCGCATGACGCAGGAGTCCTACGAGCTCAACATGGACGCCGTCGCAAAGAGCCGCGAACGCCTGGAAGAGGAGGAGAAAAAACGCCTCGAACTCTTCAAACAGGAAGAGGAGCGGATCGAAAAGCTCAGAAAAGAGGAAGAGGAGCGCCTGAACCGGGAACGTGCCGCCTCGGGTTCCGGCCTGCGCCGCCCCGGCCGCCTCGGATCTGCTACCTACTATTACAATCCTTACAGTACGCCGTCTTACGAAATCTACCTCGTGGACGAAAGCGAAAAGAATTCGGAACACACGCTGGAGCAGGCGAAACGAGCCTACGACGCCATCGCGAAGGCCGTCGAAGCCAATGACACCGGCATTGCCAGAGAAGACCTCGGGTTCCTTCAGACCGCCGCCCGCGACATGCAGGGCATCCGGGCCCAGCTGGAAGACTCGAGCAAGTCGGTCCCGCGCAAGCTCATCGACCTCGCCGACGCCGCATACAGGAATGCGCTGAACCATCGGAACGAGATCAGCCTGAAGCTGTCCGAATGGATCTACAGCACCGAACCGGAATTCGCCGACATCCGGGAGGCCGCCAGAGCGTTCGACAAGGACGCCGAAGACCTCCTCAATACCGCTTTGAGGAACCGCTACACCGACGAATTCACATCCGTCGAGGCAGAACAGAACCTCCGCAAACTTCTCGAATCGCTTCAGGAAAAACCCGAAAACAATCAGCAGAGCCTCTCGCAGCAGAGCGGACAGCAGGGCGGAGAACAGGGACAGGGACAAGGTCAGGGCGGTCCGCAGGGACAGGGCGGCCAGTACATGACCAGAGAACAGCTTCTCCGCGCCCTCGAGCAGATGGCCGAACTCCGCGACGCCGCCGATTCGCTCGCCTCCCGCGCCAACAGCCTCGCACGCATGTCCGGGATTAACCTGCCGCTCTCCGCCGAACGGCTCTTCTCCGCCATCCAAAACCGCGCCATGCGCAATCAGGGCGGCCGCCAGGGCGGACAGCAAGGCGGTCAGCAGGGCGGCAGCCTGGCCGACATGATGCGCCAGCTCGGCCAAATGGGCCGCGAGGGCGTGCAGCGCGCCGGACAGCAGGGGCAGGGACAGGGACAAGGACAGGGCCAGGGACAAGGCCAGGGCAACGGTTCCAGCCTCGGAAACTCCAGCAGCGCTTACGGCGGCGGCGGCATCGCCTTCCGCGGAGACTTCGATTTCGAATTCGCCGGATACACCTACAGTCCGGTCGGCAATTCCGACAGCAAGCGCATCCAGTCCGAACCCGCCGACTACGCCATTATCGCGGAATCCGTCCCCGGACGCAGAGTCACGCGCGACGCTGCCAGAAAGGGCTTCGTCTTCATCGATTCGTGGTACGTGATCGGACCGTGGGACGGCAAATACGATGGCAGCACCTACACGCACATCGGCGACCGCGTGAAACAGGAACCCGAAAATCACATCGACCTCGACGCCGAGTACGACGGCAAGCTCGATCCGGTCACGAAGAAACCCATCCGGCTCCGCTGGCGCTACGTTCAGACCGACACGAGCTGCATCCGCACGCCGGACAAGATGGACAACGCGATCTACTACGCCTATACTGATGTCCATTTCGAGGAAGACACCGACGTCCAGGCCATGATCGGCTCCGACGACGCCTGCATCCTCTGGATCAACGGCGAACAGGTCTGGTTCGACGACGAGCTCAGTACCTGGGGTCTCCACGAAAACATCATCCCCATCCATTTCAAAAAAGGATGGAACACCATCCTCTTCTGCGTCGAAAACGGACCCGACGAATGCCAGTTCTCCTTCGTCATGGTCCGGGAGGGGACAAAGGCCGCCGCCGAAGCCGCAAAACGCGCCGACGAACAGCGCCGCAATGCAAATCCCGCGCAGCCCCGCCCGACCGGACCCGCCGCGTCGCGTCTCCGCCGCCCCGTCCCCGGGTTGAATCAATGAATTCTTAAAAAAACATGAACATATCTTTTCACGAAAGGCCATCCATGAAACTTCCCATCCGAGCTTCGATCCTCGCCGCAGCGGTCCTCTGCATCCCCGGACTCCTCGCGGCACAGAATGCGTCTCAGAACGCCGCGCCGACCGTCTCCGAAAACGCCGCTGTCTCCGACACCGCGGCCGAAACCGCCGAAGAGATGGAAATGACCATCGACTGGGTTCAGGAAATCGTCAAGGGCGGCATGACTTCCGCCGTGCTCCTGCTCCTCAGCGCCGCCGCCATCGGATTCCTCGTCGAACGCCTCATCCGCATGCGAAAAAAATACCTGGCGCCCGCCTACTATCCCGACTTCTTCGCCAAAGCGATCGCCGCGAACGACGACGAAGCCATCCGGGAGGAGGCCGCGAAAAAACCGAGCATCCTCTCCGACGCCGGAGCCTACATCGTCGATCACCGGTCCATGGACGAGGCACGCCTCCAGACCGCCGTCGCGGACGCCGCCGCACGCGCGTTCGAACGTCACAGACAGCGCAGCTACCCGCTCGCCATCATCGCCACGATGGCCCCGATGCTCGGTCTGCTCGGCACCGTCATCGGCATGATCGAAGCCTTCTCGAAAGTCGCCATTCTCGGCGACACCGGCGACGCCGCCGTCCTGGCCGACTCCATCAGCAAGGCCCTCATCACCACCGACATCGGCCTCGTCCTCGCTATCCCATCCCTCGGCGCTTATCATTACCTGAAGCAGAAGCTCTCCGTCTCCGAACTCGCCGTCGAGGAAGCCCTCGAAACCATGTTCGCCGCGCTCGACGGGCAGTCCGGCGCAAAACCCGCCGAAAAGAACTGAACTCGGGATCCTCCGGCCATGCGCATCAGACGTCCACAGGGTGACAAACTCGAAATCGGCATGTCGTCGCTCATCGACTGCGTGTTTCTCCTGCTCATCTTCTTTCTCGTCACCACGATCTCGAAGAAGGAGAACCGCGACATCAACATCGACCTGCCCGTTTCGACCTCCTCGCTCGACGTCAAGCCCGACAACGACACCATGGTCATCGGCATCGACAAGGAAAAAACGCTGTTCTACAACGGCCGCCCCGTCTCGGTCTCCGAACTCCACGAGATCCTCCTCGAGCTCTCCGAGGAAAATCAGAACCGCCGCATCCGCATCGACTGCGACAAGGCCGTCGCGTTCAGCCGCGTCGTCGAAGTCCTTGACCTCTGCTCCTTCCGCGGCCTCCACAACGTCGCTGTCCGCACCTACGACGAGCAGTACAACACGCGCTGACACGCCCGCCCGTGCGGAGGCGCCCCGGCGGGCACATCGCATCCGCCGTCCGCGGAAATGATACTCCGCACTTGACATTCGGTCGATATCTGCTATATTATCGGATATCGCTCACGGAAACGCCCGCCGCTATCCGGTTCGACTGTGCGGCCGGTTCCGTCCGGGATTCTGAAGAATACGATCTGAACACGGAACAGCCATGCTTGCAAAGTGCCCCTCATGCCATACGGAATACGACTGCGAACCCGGCAGATACCGGTGCAACTGCGGCGCGGAATTCACGGTCCCGCCGGACAGCATGTTCGCCCCGGGCGCCCCTGACGTCACGATCGCGCCGCGTCATACGCATTCGCAATCCTCGCGGGAAGTAAACGACGTGACCATGCCGGGCAAACGAGACCGCAAGCCGGACGGGCGTTTCGAGGCGGGCGATTTGATCCTCGGACGCTACAAGGTCCTTTCCGAGCTCGGCCAGGGCGGCATGGGCGTGGTCTACAAGTGTTTCGACGAGACGGCGGGGATCAAGATCGCGCTGAAGGCGCTGCCGCCGGAGCTCTCGCATAACACGCTTGAGATGGAGGATATCAGGGAGAACTTTCAACTTGTCTCCCGGCTCGCGCATCCGAACATCGCGATCTACAAGCAGTTGGAAAAAGACAATTCCAACGGCAACTATTACCTTATCATGGAGTGCGTCGAGGGGGATGACCTGCGGCATTGGATCCGACGGAAACGCAAGGATGGCCCTTTAACCATAACCTCTATTCTCCCAGTCATTCACCAGGTCGCCATTGCGCTTGATTACGCCCATGAGCAAAAGATCATTCACCGTGACATCAAGCCCGGAAACATCATGATCGACTCCGAGGGGCATGTCAAGATTCTGGACTTCGGCCTTGCGGCGCAGATTCACACGAGCATGACCCGCGTCAGCATGGCTTACCACGGCACAAGCGGGACCGCCCCCTATATGGCCCCGGAACAATGGGAAGGCTATGAACAGGGAGCGGCAGCCGATCAATATGCTCTTGCCGTGATGACCTATGAAATCCTCGCCGGGCATCTTCCCTTTGAAAGCGCGGATGTTTCGGTGTTGCGGGAGGCGGTCCTGAAAGGAACCGCAAAACCGATTCAGGACATCCCGAAGTACACGCAGACTGCGATCAGCCGTGCGATGAGCAAGGCCGCCTCAGACCGTTTTAAGACATGCGGAGATTTCGTTGCCGCATTAGGTGGACAGAAGATTTCCGGCGGGGAACATAAACACGGCAGAGGCGCATGGTTTGCGGCAGTGGCGGTCGTTATCATCGTGTTGCTGGTCGTGGGCGGATATGGTGTGTATCAAAAACTGAAGCAGGAAAGGGCCGCGACAGAAGAAACTTCTCTCGCGGAAACTCGGAAACAGCGGAAGGTCGAGGCCACCCGACGCCAAGCTGCGGAAGCTGCACGAAAGGCGGCGGAACTTGCCGAGAAGAAACGGCAGGAAGAGGAAGCTGCTCGAAAAACAGCTGAGCTCGCTGAGAAGAAACGGCAGGAAGAGGAAGCCGCTCGAAAAACAGCTGAGCTCGCTGAGAAGAAACGCCAGGAAGAGGAAGCAGCTCGAAAAGCAGCTGAACTCGCTGAGAAGAAACGCCAGAAAGAGGAAGCCGCTCGAAAAACAGCTGAGCTCGCTGAGAAGAAACGCCAGGAAGAGGAAGCAGCTCGAAAAGCAGCTGAACTCGCTGAGAAGAAACGCCAGAAAGAGGAAGCTGTACGAAAGGCGGTGGAGCTCGCGGAATCTCAATGGCGAAATACGGAAGTCAACACAATCGTTTTTGACTCTTCCAACATTAAACAGTATTGGGTTGACAAATCCGTCTTCAGCCAATATGGATTGATTAACATTATGCTTAATCCATCACAAAACAACACGGTAGAAAGCATTCCCCTCAGTATTCAACTGGCCAATGTCAGCACAAATCTTAAATGCAAAGTCGACGTTTATTCTGCCGATTCTGATATTTCTTTCAATATATTAAGTGACACGTTGAGTACTATTTCCCATTCAAAAAAGACAAATGATTATAGTGGAAATCATGTGTCATCGGCATCTTTTCAATTGTCCCAAACGGACAATCATTCTTTCTATTTGCTGTTTGTATCGGATGATAAAGACATCAGATCTATTCGAATCAGCAAAATCGTCTTATCGCTTTCTTTGAGCGATTGATTTACGGTTGTCTTGCCGGAGAATCCTTCTGCTTCGGCTTCCGCGTCGCGCTCGTCCCCGCCGAAGGATACGGAACGAACACGGAAGCAGCTCCGGTGAACACGTCTCAGCAAAAATCGTCTTCGGAATCGTCTTTGGCCGGTTCCGGCGGAACAGTCACAACGCAAAAGATTCAGATACCACCGGGGGACAAGACGATCGTTCTTCCCGGGAACGTAAAGCTGGAGCTGGTGAAGGTCGAGGCGGGGTCGTTCGAGATGAGCGCGAATGACGGAGAGAACTACAGTGACGAAGTGGCTCATCGGGCGACGTTGACGAAGGACTTCTACATCGGGCGGACGGAGGTGACGCAGGCGCAGTGGCGTGCTGTGATGGGGTCGAACCCGTCGAACTTCAAGGGGGACGATCTTCCTGTGGAGAAAGAGACCTGGAACGAGGCGATGGAGTTCTGCGGGAAGCTGAACGACTCGGGGAAGGCTCCGAGTGGATGGAAGTTCACGCTTCCGACGGAAACGCAATGGGAATATGCGGCCCGCGGCGGGAAGAAGAGCAAGGGGTACAAGTACAGCGGGAGCAATACCATTGACGAGGTGGCGTGGTATACTTCCAACTCCGGCTCCAAGACGCATCCAGTCGGTCAGAAGAAGGCGAACGAGCTGGGTTTGTACGACATGAGCGGGAACGTTATGGAATGGTGTCTGGATGACTGGAACCTCGACAGCAGCAAGTTGACGGCTGAGTTTTCGCGGGGCAACGATCAGGGTGGCTCGTATTGCGTTATCCGGGGCGGCAGCTGGCGCCACATCGCCGGGGACTGCCGTTCCGCGTACCGGGACGGCTTCGACCCCGGCTACCGGTTCAACTTCCTCGGCTTCCGCCTCGCTCTTGTCCCGGAATCCTACTGACCGGACGGAACGTGTACGGCGGACGGGTTCGCACCGGGATCGCGGACCGGAGGCCCCCCCGCAAAGGAGGGGGACGGCGCGGCCGGACGTCCCGGGACCGGGAAAAATCGCGGAAAAATGCGGATTTTTCTTGAAAAAAAGGGGAAAAGGATGTATAGTAATTGATTCCGATGTGGTATATCCCGAATACGACGTCAGGAAAGTCCCGGGATCTGGCAGTTCCGGAACGCCCTTTTTTCGATTTTTGGTGATACAAACTGAACTGAACGAGGAGCAATCCTGAAATGAAAACCTATTTGGCCAAGACTGGCGAAATCGAACGCAAATTCGTGCTGTTCGACGCCGCGGGCGAACCGCTTGGAAGACTTGCCGTGAAGATCGCGAACGCGCTGCGCGGCAAAGATAAACCGACCTATACTCCCCATGTCGATACCGGCGCATTCGTCGTCGTGATCAACGCCGGCAAGGCTGTCCTCACGGGCAGCAAGGAAACCGGCAAGAAGTACATCCGCTGGACGGGCTACCGCAGCGGCCAGAGAATCGAGACGCCGGAAATGATCCGCGCGAAGCACGCCGACCGCCTGGTCCGCGAGGCCGTCTGGGGCATGATGCCGAAGGGACGTCTCGGCCGCGCCCAGTACGCCAAGCTGAAAGTCTACGTCGGTGCGGAGCATCCGCACGCGGCCCAGAAACCCGAACCCGCGAAATGATTGGAGCATTGAGATATGGATAAGAAGAACGCCATCGCCGCCACCGGTCGCAGAAAATGCGCCAGCGCCCGCGTCCGCATCGACGCCGGCAGCGGAAAGATCACCGTGAACGGCCAGAAGTTTGAAGAATATTTCGAGACCGAAGCTCTCCGCGGCTACGTGATGCAGCCCCTGAACGTCTCCGGCGCTGCCGAAGCGTATGATATCGACGCGTCCGTCGTGGGCGGCGGCAAGGCCGGCCAGGCCGGCGCCATCCGCCACGGCATCGCCCGCGCCCTCGTGCTCGCGGACGAAAACTACAAGTCCGTGCTGAAGAGCAGCGGCATGCTGACGCGCGACTCCAGAGTCAAGGAACGCAAAAAACCCGGTCAGCCGGGCGCTCGCAGACGCTTCCAGTTCTCCAAACGCTAATTGGAGACAGGTGTCATGGACAAAGTACGCGTCGCAATCGTCGGCGCCGCGGGATATGCAGGCGAAGAGCTTCTCCGCCTGCTTTCCCGTCATCCCAATGCCGATATCCGCGTGATCACGTCCCGCCAGAACGCGGGCAAGGACATCGCGGAGATCTTCCCCCGTCTCGCCGGCACCGGCCTGCATTTCTCCATGCCGGATCCCGAGGCGATCGTCAGGGACTGCGATGCCGCTTTTCTGGCGCTGCCCCACGGCCTCGCGCATGAATTCGCCGAGCCGTTCGTCAACGCCGGACTCACCGTCATCGACATCAGCGCGGACTTCCGTCTGCGCTCCCTCGACCAGTACAAAAAATACTACAAGCTCGACCATCCCGCGCCCGGACTGCTTTCCCAGGCCGTCTATGGCCTCCCCGAGCGTTACCGCGAACAGATCCGCACCGCGAAATTGATTGCGTGCCCGGGCTGCTACGTCACCAGCATCCTGCTCCCGACCACCGCGATCCTGGCGGCCGGGCTGGCCTCGCCGGAAGGAATCGTGGCGTGCAGCATGAGCGGCGTGACCGGAGCGGGCCGCAAAGTCGATCTGCCGTACATCTTCCCGGAATGCAACGAGAGCGTCCGCGCCTATGGCGTGTCGGGGCACCGTCACCTGCCCGAGATCGAGCAGGAACTCGCCGTCGCAGCCGGACTCCCGTCCCTCAGCATGAACTTCATCCCGCACCTCGTGCCGACCAACCGCGGCATCCAGTCGACCATCGTCCTCGACGCCGCCGAAGGCTGCACCGAAGAGGCTGTGGCGGATGCGTTTGCGAAGGCATACGGCAGCGAGCGGTTCGTCCGCGTGCTTCCCGCCGGGAAACTCCCGGACACGAAGCATGTCACGCTCACGAACTGCTGCGAGATCGGGTTCAAGCTTGACTCCCACACCGGAAAACTCCTGCTTTTCTCCTGCATCGACAACCTCACCAAGGGCGCGTCTGGACAGGCCGTGCAGGATTTCAACATCCGGTTCGGGTTCCCCGAGGAAACCGCGCTGGTCTGAACCGCCGCGGGGATCGGGGCTCTCGCCCGTTAAGAAACGCCGCAGGGCCGGGAAAAAACTCCCGGTCCTGCTTTTTTTCGCATTTTTTCGGGCGCCGACGTTGATTTTTCGGCCGGATGGTGTTATTGTTGTTTGAACTTGAAACAAGGATTGAACGAGGTAATCTCCATGACATCGGAATCAAACGGCGCAGCACCCTCCCCCCGGCTCCCGCATTCTCTTCATTTCGTAGGTGTCGGAGGCATCGGCATGAGCGGTCTGGCGCAGATGTTCGCGGACCTCGGGTGCGCCGTGACCGGAAGCGACCGCGCACTCGGGCATCCGGAAAATGAACGCGTCTTCGCGGCGCTCCGGCGCTGCGGCGTAAAACTCTTTCCGCAGGACGGCTCGGCCTACGCCGGAGGATATGCGCCGGACGCCATCGTGTATTCGACGGCGATCGAGGAGGACAACCCGGACTTCAAATGTGCGCCCGAAGGGACGCGCCGCCTCCATCGAAGCGAAGCGCTATCCCTCGGGATCGGGGCGCTGCACGGACGTTTCACGATTGCCGTGACCGGCACCTGCGGGAAAACGACCGTGAGCGCGTGGCTGGCCGATGCGCTGGACCGTCTGGGCGGCGATCCGGGCGCACTCTCCGGCGGCTATATGAAACGTTTCCGCAAAGACGGAGCGGCCGGGAACTACCGCGGCGGACTCGGGCGCGATTTCGTGATCGAGGCCGACGAAAGCGACAAAAGCCTGCTGAACTATGTGCCGGACGCCGCACTCATCCTGAACATCGGCACGGACCATTATTCCCGCGAAGAGCTCGCGGAAGTCTTCCTCAAATTCGCCATGTCGGCACGCATGTGCACCGTGATGGAGCTCGATGCGTTCCGCGAAATCGGTCCGGAGAAATTCCCCGCCTCGAAAATGATCCTGCTCTTCAGCGGCGACCCGGATGCCCCCGTGTCCTGCGCCGGACGCCATGTCCGCCGCATGGATTCCTACCGCGTGGCGGACGGCAGCGCGTGGTGCGCCTTCAACGGCCTGCCGGAGATCCGGCTGCCGATGCCGGGACGCCATAATGCCGCAAACGCTTTGGCCGTTCACACCGTGCTGGTCTCGCGCGGGTACGATCCGATGGACGCGCTGAAGGCCGTTTCCGAGTTCGGCGGCGTGGCACGGCGGTTCGACCGCGCGGGCTTCATGGCAAACGGTGCGCAGGTGATCGACGACTACGCCCACAACGTGGAGAAACTGGCGTCCTGCATCCGGGCGGCGCAGGAACTCGTGCCGGACGGACGCGTCGTGACGGTCTTCCAGCCCCACGGATTCGCACCGCTGCGCTTCATGCGCGAAGCCCTCGCGAACGCCCTGCCTTCCCTGCTGCGCCCCGCGGACGAATTCATCTTCCTCCCGGTCTACTATGCGGGCGGGACCGCTTCCTTCAGCCCGACGAGCGCGGAAGCGGCGGAGACCTGCCGGAACGCACCGGGCGCCCGTCCGGATTCGGTAAAAGTCTTCGATGACCGTCTGGACTGCGAAGGATACCTGAAAAAAAACGTGAAACGCGGCGACGCGGTGATCATCGCGGGAGCCCGGGACGAAAGTTTGTCGATTTGGGCAAAAAGCCTGACGAAATTCGCTTGACTTTCCTGCAAACTTGTAGTATAATATGGAACGTTGTTGTTTTTTTCACGTTTTCGCTCAGGATACAAAGACGAAACTGCCGGAGTTTTTATGTTGAACAGAATCAGTTATTTGGCGATACTGGCAATACTTGCGGCACCGGGTGCGACGGTTTTCGCGCAATCGAGTGCGGTCAGACGCGACCTGGCCTACTCGCGTGAGCTTAACACCCTGGGGCTGCACGACTTTTCGGTGCGTTTCCTCCAGGAACGCATGAACGAAAAAAGCAGCGACAAGAATTCGGCTAATTTCTATCGTGTCCAGCTCGCGGACACCTATCTCTCGTCCGGGAAGACCGACGAGGCAAAAAAGATTATCGAGGGGATCCCGAAAAACGATCCCGCCTACTACGACTCCCTCGGAACCCTCGGCATCTACTATTTCATGAAGAAGGACAACCGCGAGGCACTGAAACCGCTGGAAGAACTCTACCGTTACCTCAAGGAGAAAAAGGTCGACCCGTCCGACTACGAACGCCCCCTGACCGCTCTGGTGAACATCTACAACCAGGAAGGCAATGAGAGCAAGGCTACCGAGCTCATCAACTGGGTCAGCGGCGCAAATTCGGACATGCGCACGAACAAATACACGAAGGCGATGGCTCTGCTCTCCACCGCGGAGAACAGCCGTCGCGCGGAGCAGCTCGAAAAAGAAGAGTTCGAGCGCAGGCTCTCCGCCATGCTGAAGGACAAGAGCAAGCAGACCCAGCTTGCAACACTCCAGAAGAAAATCACGGACCTCACGAAATCCGTCGTGGCCAGCCCCGGCGACATGAACAAACAGCGCGAACGCAACGAGGCGTACAAACAACTCGGCGGAATCCTCGGCATGGACCTCGAACGTCTCATGAAGATCCATGAAATGGACCTGGCCCGGAAGAAGACTTCCGTCGAGGTGCGGAACCGCGACAAGTGGAGTTCCGGCGACAAGGATCGTCTCCGCAGGGTCGACCCGAACGACTGGCAGACCGCCGTCCTCGCGGCGGCCGTCGACTTCCACGAGATCCAGTGGGGAGGCCAGGACATGCTCACCGCCTACGCCACAGCCCAGATCATCCATTGCTTTTATCTCCTCGGCGAATACGAGGAAGCCGGCATCGAAGTGCGCCGCTATCCCGACCTCTTCGACGCATCCGACGAGGCGATGGAAAAGGACGGCAAGAAAAGCGAATCGCCCGCCGCGGACGCGAAGTTCTGGACCGGGCGATCCTACCTCGAGATGGCGGAACAAACCGAGGAAGCCGCCGCGGAAGCTAGGAAGAAAGGCGACCTGAAGAAGGAAGCCGAACTGAAGAAAGATGCCGTGATCTATTACCGCCGTGCGTTCAAGTACCTCGGCAAACTCGTGAAATACTATCCGCAGTTCAAAGACGCGCCCTCGGCCTACAAGGATTTCCAGAAGGCCACCGAAAAAGCAAAAGTCATCGACCCGGACAAGCGCACCACATACCAGAACGAGTTTTCCAAAGTCAAGGCGCCCGAGATCGCCGACCAGACCACGCTTATCTCCGCATGGGCGGAACAGAATTACGCCGCCCGTCAGTACGACCTGGTGGTGGACGAACTCCTGCCCGTCCTCCGGAAAACCGCCATGCGGTATACCCCGGCCGTCTCCGAACTCGTGAATCGCCTCATGCTTTCCTATGCCTATCTGGGCGACTCCACGAACGCCGTCGTCCTGGGCAGCTACGCCGCGCTCCTGCCGAAGGACGATTTCGTCACGACCGGACTGCTGAACACCGGCCATGTGCTGTGGAAACAGGCCGCGGAAACGACCGATCCGGCCAGGGCCGCGCAGCTTAAGGGAGACGCTCTCACGCTTTACAGGCTTCTGCTCGAATGCGACATGCTGAACCCGTACGCCGGCATCGTCTCGCTTCGCATGGCGCGCGAACACCTGAACTCCGCCAGCCGCATCGGCTCGCGCCTGAACGCGTCCTCCGACTCCGCCGAACGTTCCGACCTGAAAAAGCAGTGGCTGGCCGAAGTCAACAAGGCGGCGGCATCCTACAAGTTCATCATGGAGAATTTCGGCAGCAATCCGGAACTCATGGACGAAGCTTACATGAAGTATGCCGACTGCCTGGCCATCCAGGACGATCCCAAGCTGGGACGCCCCGACTACGAACGCGCGGCAAACGTGCTCAAAAAGTATCTCGTTTTCGGTCCGAGCTCCCTCTCGAAGGCCGCAGTGGTCCAGGAGATCATCCCGGAAATGCTCTCCCGCGAGGCAGACGCTCTCGCCGCTCTCGCCGCGAAAAAATCCGACGAAGCCGCCGGCAACCCCATGATGCTCCCGGAGGCCGACAGGCTCAAGGCGGAAGCCACGGAAAAATACGGCGAAGTCGTGGAGGACCTTCTGACGTTCCGCAAAGAATTGGAAAACGGCGGCAAATACGCGTCCGTCGCCAATACGCCGGAAGTCCAGAAAGTCATCCGCAGAGCCGATTCCCTGCTTCCCTGGATGTACTACGGCGCAGAGCAGTGGGACGAAGCCATCGACGCTCTCAAGGATTTCGTCAGGAAACACCCGGACGATCCGGGCGCGCCAAAGAGCCTGATGTACATCAGCAGCATCTACATGAACAAGGGACGCGAAAGCGAAGCCGAGGAATTCATGACCGCGCTGATCAACAGTTATCCGGACTCCCCGGAAGCGAAAAATGCCCGATTCGAGCTTGCCAGAACCCTTTACGCCAAAGGAAACTTCGCCCGGGCGGCCGAACTCTTCGGCGATCTTTCCCCGGACCGGGACCAGACGCTTTCCATCGCGAATCTGCGCTGGATGGCGACCAATCTTTCCAAGTGCCCCGACGAAGCGGCCGCGGCCGCCTGCGCGGACGTGGCGCTGTCCGCCTGCAATAAACTCCTGATGGAGATCCGCGATCCGAACCTCGACGACTGGTTCTCCGAAGATCAGAACATAGCTCTGCTCAAGTCCAACAAAGCAGCCGCGAAAGCCGCCGTCAACCGCGTGGAACAGCGTCTTTATCTGGAGGCCGGCATCGCCGCCGCCAGAGCCGGCAAACTCGACCAGGCCGTGGAATACCTCGACGACGTCGACAAGATCGAGACCGACAAGGATTACTGTTTCTTCGACAAGCATTTCGCAATGGCAGAAGTCCGGGACCGCCAGAAACGCTACGACGACGAACGCTCCGAACTCGCTCAGATCGCCACGAAGGCAAACATCGCGGCGACTTCCACATCCGAACCCGATCTCCGGCGCGAGTATTTCGACCTGTACAACAAAGCCCAGATACTGATCGGCGAATCTTACCTCAAGTCCGAACCGCCCGCGTACAACAAAGCCTATGCCACTTTCAGCATTGTTGCCGCCGGCGCCCGCGATCCCGATTCCGAATACGGGCCGGAGGACAATCCCGGAAACGACGCGGCCCCCGATCTGGAAATGAGCTGGATCGAACAGGCCGTCTACCGCGCGGCATACACGGCGGCGATCCTCGGCAAGACGGAGGAACGCGACCATCTGGTCCGGATATACCGCAGCAATTTCCCCGACGGGGATTTCATCCAGGCGATCGGTTCTCTGCCGCAATCACAGGCGCAATGATCAAACTTTACCAATATCACGAGGTCACAAGATGAAAAAACTGATGACGCTTCTCACCGGAGCCCTTCTGCTTGGGGCTGTTCAGATTTCCGCGCAGAACGCCTCCGCAAAACCGGTTATCATGAAAACGAGCGGTGAGGAGATCCGGGCCGCGATGGTCGAGCTGACACAGAGCGGCGCCTACCGTTATGCGGAATCCCTGAAGGACGGCTCCCCGAAACTCTCCGTCCCGAGAAAGGACGTCCGCTGGGCATGGATCCCGAAGCCGGAGGAGATCGCCAAGGCCGACAAACTCCTTGAGAACAAGAAATATGAAGAAGCCGCCGCGGCTTTCGCTTCCGCCGTGAAATCGTACGGTCCGCTCGGCTGGGAACCTTATGCAAAACTCCGCCAGGCCGAGGCGCTCGACGGCGCCGGCAAGCAGACAGAGGCCATCAAGGTGCTTGAAACGCTGGAAAACTATCCGAACGTCTGCCCGTACAACGAGGCCGACCTGAGCATGGCTTACGAGCTCCTGATCGAATTCTACGCCGACATCAAGGCGTGGAAGAAGGGACTCGACCTCTCCAAAAAACTCATGTATGCCGGAGACGCCGCCGCCGTAAGCGCACTTTTCGCACGCGGCGACATCCTCTCCAAACGCGCCGAAGAAACGAACTCTCAGGACGACCGCCGCGACGCCTTCAATGCGTATGCCCAGGTCTGCCTGCTCTTCCCGAAATCCGGCCGCGCCGACGAGGCCGCCTTCCGCGCGTACGAGATCCTCTCCGAACTGAATGACGTCCGCAGGGAAATCTTCGCCGAGAAACTGAAAAAGGATTACCCGAAGAGCAAATACATCAAGCAGCTCAAATGACCTTGCGTCCCGCGGCTCCCCCCGACTACAATCAATTCATTTAACATAACGAAGGAACCATCCGTATGAAATCCAACCGCACCCGCGCTTTCTGGACCGCGCTGACCGTTTCGGCCGCGGGACTCCTGCTCACCGTCTCCGCCTACGCGGCGTCCGCGCCCGCAGCAGAAAACACTGCCGAAACAACCGCCAAGAAGAGCACCTCTTTCCTGTCGGTCGTCTTCGGCGGCACCGCGATGGACATGATCGTGTGGCTCATGATCTTCCTCACATCGCTCGCCACGCTGGCGCTCATCATCGACGCATGCGTCTGCATCCGCGCCCCGAAGATCATGCCCGCCGACCTCATCGAGACCGTGAAAAACGCGCTCGCCGAAGGCGACCTCGCCACCGCGATGGAAGCCTGCGAAGCCACGCCAGGCCCGCTCTCCAACATCCTCATGTCCGGCTTCAACAACATCACCGAAGGCTACGACGTCGTGCTCGACTCCGTCTCTTCCCAGGCCAGCATCGAGACTGAAAAACTCATGCAGCGCGTGAATTACCTGAACCTCTGCGGCCAGCTCGCACCCATGTTCGGACTCATGGGCACCGTCACAGGCATGGTCTCCGCGTTCGGCACCCTCGGCGACACCAAGGGCGCGACCCAGGCCGCCCAGCTCGCGCAGTCCATCTCCTCCGCTCTTTACACCACCGCGGTCGGCCTCTTCATCGCCGTCCCCGCCATCCTCGGGTTCACGTTCATCAAAAACAACGCTTCCAAGATCATCCTCATGATGGAAGCCATGACCTACGAACTCATCAACACCCTGAAGGATTCCGAAGTCAAGGAACAGTGACGGCGCCTTGAATCCCGCTCAAAGGAGCATCGCTTATGTCCCAAAGAAACAGACCCGTGACAGAAGAGGCCGCCTCGGTGCCGATCTCCAGCATGATCGACATCGTCTTCCTGCTCATCATCTTCTTCATCGTGACTGCCACGCTTGACAAAGATCTGCAGGACGAGACCATCCTCCTCGCCGACGCCCCGAACGGACGCCCCGTCGTCAAACAGGATCCGCGCACCATCACCATCAACCTCCGCAAGGACGGCACCATGAACGTCGCCGGCCGCACCGTGAGCCCCCCCGAACTCACGGCGCTCCTTGAGAACGCGAAAAAGGCCTCTCCCGGCGATCTTTCGATCCCCATCGTGATCCGCGGCGACCGCCGCGTGCAGTTCGGACATGCGGCCGAACTCATGGACGCCATCACGAAGACCGGACTCTACAAAGTCAGCCTGACCGGACTGCTGGAATAACGGAGAGACTACCCCATGGCTAAAAAACAAGTCAAGCTCAATCCGCCGCCGGATGCCAGTTTCCCGCTCTCCAGCATGATCGACGTCGTCTTCCTGCTCCTCATCTTCTTCCTCGTCACGCAGAAACCGATCACCGAGGAAGTCCTGATGAACGTGGATCTGCCCGCGCCAGATCCGACGACCAACCCCAACGACCCCCTTACCCCCATCACCATCGAGGTCGTCAAGTATTCCCGCGACAACGCGGATGAGATCGAAAAGCGTCTGGCCTCGCTGAAGGAAGGCGAGAGCGTGAAGGAAGTCCTGGAAAAGGAGGAAATGCTCTATTACCTGTACAACAGCAGCGTGAAGGAATCCAGAGACATCCGCAGAGAACTGCAGAAGTTCAAAGACGCCGACTCCAATCCCACCATCATCATCAAATGCGATGCGAACGCGAGATTCCGGAAGCTCGTGCGTCTGCTCGACATCTGCAATGAATACGGAATGGATTCCCTCAATCTCATCAAGACCCCCGGCACCAGAATGGACCCGGAACCGTAACAGGCGCATACGCGCACCCGACCGAAACGCCATCCCTTTTCCCAACACATACCCGAAACAACGAAAGGATTTTCATCATGGAACTGAAAGGCAGCAAGACCGAAAAGAACCTCGCTTTCGCATTCGCCGGCGAATCCCAGGCCCGCAACAAATACACCTATTTCGCCAGCAAGGCAAAAAAGGAAGGCTATGAACAGATCGCCGCGTTCTTCCTGGAAACCGCGGACAATGAGAAAGAACATGCCAAACTCTGGTTCAAGCACCTCGGCGGGATCGGTTCCACGGTCGAGAACCTGAAGGCCGCCGCCGCCGGCGAGCACGAGGAGTGGACCGACATGTACAAGCGCTTCGCCGAAGAGGCCCGCGCCGAAGGCTTCGACGCCATCGCCGCGCAGTTCGAGGGCGTCGCCGCCATCGAGAAGCGTCACGAGGAACGCTACCGCAAGCTCATCTCCAATATCGAGACCGGAGAGATCTGGGTCCGCACCGGCGAAAACCGCTGGGAATGCCGCAACTGCGGACACGTCTACATCGGGACCACCCCGCCGGAAGTCTGCCCCGTCTGCAACCACCCGCGGGCTTATTTCCAGATCGAGGCCGACAACTACTGAGGAGGCAAGGCCTCCACCGATACCGTCGCTACGCAACGGCACGGAAACATCGAAGCCTCCACCGCAATGGAGGCTCCGTTTTTTACGCATTTCATTTTCAGGAAAGACACAGGACATGGAACGCATTCAGATACACGGCACGGACCTGGAAGTCTCGCGCCTCTGTTTTGGCCAGGCCAAGCTCGGACTGCGCCCGGACGAGGCGGAAGGATGCCGGCTGCTGGACATCTTCGCCGAACTCGGCGGAAACTTCGTCGACACCGCATCCATCTACTCGGACTGGGTGCCCGGCGAACTCCGCCGCAGCGAACGCATCCTCGGCGACTACTTCAAAAGCCGCGGCAACCGCGACAAGTTCGTGATCTGCTCCAAGGGCTGCCATTACGACCTGGCGACGAAGGCCGACCGCGTGACCGCCGCCGCGTTCGAGGCCGACCTGGAGGCATCGCTCGCCGCGCTGAAGACCGACCGCATCGACCTGTATCTCTTCCATCGCGACAATCTCCGGATGCCCATCCCCGTCCTGCTCGAAGCCTGCGAAAAAGCGCGGGCGGAAGGCAAGATCCGCTACTACGGCGCGTCCAACTGGCGCGTGCAGCGCCTCGCCGCAGCGGACCGCATCGCCCGGGACAACGGATTCGACGGATTCCGCGTCGATCAGCTCACCTGCCACCCCGCGGTCGGCCTCACGAATCCGATGCCCGACGACACGATGTCCATGTGGAACCGCAACTACGCGGACTATCACCGCAGGACCGGCATGACCGTGATGGCGAATTCCGTGCTCGCCGAGGGGTTTTTCTCCGCGCCGGATGACGAACGTTTCAACGGGACCATGTACGACACCGGGGCGTCGCGTCTTCTGGCGCGGAAGATCCGCGGATTCTCGCAGGAGACCGGACTTTCGCCCGCCCAGATCTGCATCCGCTTCGCCGCGGATTATCCGGGCGTTCAGATGATCCCGGTCTTCGGCACCGCCTCCGAGGCGAACCTGCGTGAAATCTGCGCCTCCTTCGACCGCCCCTTCCCCGAGAACGCGCTCTTCCGCTTCTGACGCTTGGCCGTCCGCCGTTTCGAAACGGCGTTCCCCGCCGCGGAGAAATGCGCCGGAATCCAACGTGCTCCGGCGCATTTCCGATTGCTTTTTCCGCGAAACGGCTGTATATTATATTTTCTGTTTTTTTGATCCCCGCCATTCCAACACGGTGCAGCCCGCATGCTTTTCTTCTATAACCTCTTCTTTCCGCTGATCTTCCTCTTCTATCTCCCCGGGCTGATCGTGAAGTACATCCGCCGGACCGGTTACAAGAAGACTTATTTCGAGCGTTTCGGCATCTTCGGGGCGGAACGCCGCCGCGAGCTGAAAGAATGGCGCGGCGCCATCTGGCTGCACGCCGTCAGCGTGGGCGAGACCAACCTCACGCTGCCGTTGCTGAAGGCGTGGGCGGAGGCGGAACCGGACCGCAAGTTCATCCTGAGCACCACGACCACCACGGCGCAGGAGATTGCGCGGAACAAGACCGATCCGTCGCGCGTGAAAGTGATCTTCTGCCCCATCGACTGGTGTTTCTTCGTGTGGCCGGCCATGCGCCTGCTCCGCCCGTCCAAGCTCGTCATCTTCGAGACCGAGCTCTGGCCCCAGCTGATCTCCTCGGCGAAACGGTCCGGCGCGAAGCTGATGCTGGCGAACACCCGCATTTCCGACCATTCATTCCGCGGATACCGCCGTTTCCGCATCTTCATCGCCCCCATGCTCCGCAAGTTCGACTGCATCTGCGCCCAGACCGAGCTTGACCGCGAACGACTCCTGACCATCGCGCCCGGCATCGGGGACCGCGTTTCCGTGTGCGGCAACATCAAGTTCGACCAGGCTCCGCCCGCCGGACCCGGAGCGGATTTCCCGGCCATCTTCGGAGAAAAGGACATCACGGTCCTGCTGGCGGCCTCCACGCACGACCCCGAGGAGCCGCTCATCCTCGACACCTTCATGGCTCTCCGGAAGGAATTCCCCGCCCTGCGCCTCGTGCTGGTGCCGCGACACGCCGAACGCGGCGGCGACATCGAAAAAATGATCCAGGCCCGCGGCCTCGCGTACCATCGCAGAAGCAACGACACAGGCGACAAGGCCGGGTTCTCCGTGCTTCTGGCGGACACCACCGGCGAGCTGGCCCGCCTCATCAAGGGCGCCGACCTCGTCATCATGGGCAAGACCCTCGCCGGAAACAACGAGGGCCAGAACATCATCGAGCCTGCGCTGATGGGCAAACCCGTCGTCTGCGGCGCTCATCTGAAGAATTTCCGCCAGGCACTGGACGTCCTCGTGAAGGGCGACGCCGTCCTGCGCGTCATGAAGGACGACGACCTGACCGGAGCAGTCCGAAGTCTCCTCGCCGACCCGGAGAAACGCCGCGTCCTCGGCGAACGCGCCCGCGACGTGATGCTGAAGAGCCGCGGCGCTTTGGAAAAGGTCCTGTCCGCCGTCCGCCGGTGATCCGGCCCGCCCCGCCGTCCGTTCCCGAAACGGCAGTCTCCTCAGGCTTTTCCGCTTCATTCCGCCTGATGCCCCCAACACGTCGAGATCGTCCCGCAGGTATTATTCCGCGCGAAGATCGGTCCGTCCGGTTCCTTCGTCATTATTTGCGGGCGTTTCCCTTAAAATATGCCCTTGCAATATGAAAAAAAGATGCTAGATTATATAACGCGTGAGTCTTTTCTATATTACGCGGCACAAACGAAAAACGAAACCGGACGCTCCCGCCGCAATGGAGGAGCGCCGGATTGCATCAGTCCCAAAACAGAGGCATTATGAAACGACACGAGACACTTCCCGGCTCCGAGGCCCGCACGCACGCGGGGCGCTTCCTGTCCCTCCTGTTCGTCCTGCTTACGGCGGTCCTTCTCTGCTCCTGCGGCAAAAAGAAGGAGGAAGCTTCGCAGGACTATATTTCCGTTCCCGCCGACCTCAACCGGCCCGAATACACCATCGGCGTCGTACCCGAAACGAATTCGTGCATTAAGGCGAAAAAGGCGTTCCCGCAAGCGAAATTCCGCGAATACGAATCCATCGCGGACGCCTATCCCGATCTGGAGAAAGGCACCCTCACGGCGATCGCGTACGACCGGCCCGTGCTGGAATTCGCCCAGCGCACCCGCGACTCGTTCGTGCTGATGCAGGACAACTATGCGGAAGGAGACAGCGCCATTGCGGTTTGCCCGGACAGGCAGGATTATCTCCAGAGCATAAACAGATTCCTGCACGATTATTATTTCTCGTCCGGCCTGTACGATAAGATGTACGCCCGCTGGATCAAGTCCCAAAACCCGCAGATGCCGAGGATCAACGTCCCGAAAGAATCCGAGTACGGCACACTTATCGTCGGCACGGGAAACACAAACGAGCCGATGAACTTCACGGACTCCAACGGCAAACCATCCGGATTCGACGTCGAATTCATCTATCAGCTCGCGGCCTGCTACGGCATGGCGGTCGAGATCAGAGTCATGCCGTACCATGAACTGTATACCGCCGTCGAAAAATCGGAGATCGATCTGGCCGTGGCATCCCTGGACACGCTCGGGGGGAAAGGACGCAACATCCTCTTCTCCGACAAATACATCAACTGCCCCGCAGCCATTATGACCAGAAGGGATATCTACAAACCGGCGCCCGGCACCGAAGGACTGGAGGAAAAAACGCC
>Ga0310696_10000579_pt1 | contig 56613 bp, 46 predicted proteins | sample AusTroGonzalo_MG_4_FD_203885 | JGI IMG/M metagenome (GOLD analysis project Ga0310696, IMG submission 203885) | Bovine rumen microbial communities from tropical cattle in Woodstock, Queensland, Australia - Gonzalo_02 (v2) (version 2) | ecosystem: Host-associated > Mammals > Digestive system >...
CCTCTACACCGCGCACCGCGGCCTTGAGGAGATCACCATGGACCGCGAGGTCATGTTCCTGCGCGACAGCTTCATCCCGACCTACGCCCGCCTCATCTACAACGGCTTCTGGTACGCCCCCGAGCGCGAGATGCTTCAGGCCGCGATCACCGAAAGCCAGAAGTTCGTGACCGGCGAAGTCCGCGTGAAGCTCTTCAAGGGCGCCTGCCACGTGACCGGCCGCCGTTCGCCCTTCAGCCTCTACGACGACAACCTCTCCACGTTCGAGAAGGACGACGTCTACGATCACAAGGACGCCGCCGGCTTCATCAAGCTGAACGCACTCCGTCTGCGCGTCCTCGCCCGCAGCGCACAGAAGCGCTACTGATCCGCCGACGCCGCTTCCGGTCCGGATATGGCTTCCCCGGCTGAGGACACACATCCGCCCATCCTCCTCCGGGACGACTCGTGGCTTGAGTTCAACGCCCGCGTCCTGGAGGAAGCCATGGACCCTGCCGTCCCCCTGCTCGAACGCGCCAAATTCCTCTCCATCTTCAGCGGCAATCTCGACGAATTTTTCATGGTGCGCATCGCCGGACTCGCCCGGCACGCGCCCGATGCGGTCGTCCACTATGGCGGCCGCTATTCTTTTTCCCCGCATGAACTCCGCCTCCGCCTGCTGCGCCGCATCCGCAATCTCACGGCGCGGCAGTACGCCGGGTGGGAACGCGATCTGAAGCCCGCCCTGGCCGCGCACGGCATCCGCGTCGTCCCCTGGACGGACCTCCCGCTGGAATGCAGAGAGGAAGCAGCCTCGCTCTTCGAACGCGAATACCGCTCCGTCCTCACCCCGATCGCGGTCGATCCCGACGCGGAGGAACCGCCGCAGGTGCCCGGCCTCGCGCTGGAACTGCTGATCCGCGTCCGCTGTCCCGGCAGGGACAACGTCCGCACGGCATTCATGCAGGTTCCCACACGTCCGGGCCGCTTCCTGCATTTCGAGTCTCTGGACGTGCCGGGCGAATACCTGATCCTGCCGCTGGAGGAACTGATCGAGGCGAAGGCCGCCGAGTTTTTCCCCGGCTGCGAGATCCTCGAATGCGCGCCCTTCCGCATCACCCGCGACCGCGACCTGACCCCGGACGAGGACACCGGCGACCTGCTCGAGGAAATGCAGGCGATCCTGCGGAAACGCGGCAAGCGCACCGTCGTGCGGCTGGAGACGTCCTCCGCCATGTCCGCTGCCGCCCGCGCGTTTCTGATGAAACTGCTCGGCGTCGCGCCCGGAGATCACTTCACCGTCCGCGGCCCCGTCGATCTGCGCTGCCTGATGGAGCTCGCGAAGCTCCCCGGCCGCGCGGATCTGCTCGACCCGCCGCTGCCCCCCCTTCCCTCGGTTTACTGTCCGCCGGACCGGTCCATATTCGACTCCATCCGCCTCGAAGGCCCCTTTTTCCTGCACGTCCCGTACGAATCCTTCGACCCGGTCGTCCGTCTGCTCTCCGAAGCGGCCGACGATCCGGACGTGATTGCAGTCAAGCAGACTCTCTACCGCGTCGGGCAGGACCCGCCGGTCGTCCACGAGCTCATCCGCGCAGCACGCGCCGGCAAACAGGTCACGGTCTTCTTCGAGATCATGGCGCGGTTCGACGAGGAGAACAACATCCGTCTTTCGCGCGAGCTCGCCGATGCCGGGGCGCATGTGGTCTACGGCGTACCGAAGACCAAGGTCCACGCGAAAATGCTGCTTGTGGTCCGCCGCGAAGGCGACGCCATCCGCCGTTACCTGCATCTGCCGACCGGGAATTACAACTGCTCCACCGTGAAGCAGTACACCGACATCGGGCTTTTCTCCTGCGACGATGCGCTCGCCGACGACGTTTCCGCGCTCTTCCACGCCATCACAGGGCTCGCCGCGCCCGGCTCCTGGAAGAAGCTCATCGCCGCCCCATGGAACATGCGCGAACGTATCCTGGCCATGATCGACCGCGAGGCCGAGCAGTCCGCGCCCGCGCATCCCGGCCGCATCGCCATGAAGCTGAACGCGCTTCAGGACCCCGAAGTCATCGAACACCTCTACGCCGCTGCGGCGCGCGGCGTCCGCATCGACCTCATCGTCCGCGGGATCTGTGCGCTGAACCCGGACTCGCTTTCCCCCGGGACCGCCGCGAACATCCGCGTCGTCAGCATCGTCGACCGTTTCCTGGAGCATTCCCGCATTTACCGCTTCGGCAACGCCGGTTCGCCAGAATACTTCATCGGCAGCGCCGACCTCATGCCGCGCAATCTCTCCCGCCGCGTGGAGATCCTGATCCCCATTGAATCCCCTGCCCTTCAGGACGAACTCGACGTGATCCTTTTCACCCTCCTGCACGACCGCAGAAAGGGACGCCGGCTGCTCGGCGAAAACCGCTACTCGCACACCGCAGGCACCCTCAAACACGAATCCGAACGCGCCCAGATCGCGCTTTACGATTACTACAGAAAACGCCGGGAACGCGCGGACTCCGCCGCGTCCGCTCCCGACACGGAGTTTTAACACATCATGAACATGTCCGAACTTGAACGCCTCGTGAACGTCATGCGCCGCCTGCGTGCGCCCGACGGATGCCCCTGGGACCGCGAACAGACACACGAATCCCTCAAAAAATGCCTCGTCGGCGAGGCAGCCGAATACCTTGATGCCGTCGACCATAAATCCGACGCCGAGATGTGCGAGGAGCTCGGAGACCTCCTGATGCAGGTCGTCATGAACAGCGTCATGGCCGAGGAGCGCGGCGCTTTCACGCTCGAGGACGTCGCACGCGGCATCGCGGACAAGATGATCCGGCGCCATCCGCACGTCTTCGGCGACGTCCATGTGGACAACTCCGCCCAGGTGCTCGTGAACTGGGAGAAGATCAAGAAGACCGAGCACGACGACTACCGCAAATCCGCGCTCGACGGCGTCCCGCGCAACCTCCCCGCCGTCCTCCGCGCCGAAAAACTCCAGAAGAAGGCCGCCAAGCACGGTTTCGACTGGACCGACGACGCCGAAATCCTCGCCAAGGTCCGCGAGGAGATGGCCGAGCTTGAGGAGGCGTACAAATCCGGCGACCGCGACCGCATCAACGACGAGGCCGCCGACCTCGTGTTCGCCGTCGTCAACCTCCTGCGCTTCCGCGGCGAGAACTGCGAGGACGTCGTGAACCGCGCCTCCGACAAGTTCGACCGCCGTTACCGCGCTGTCGAGGCGAAGCTCGCCGCCGAGGGCAAGACCGTCGACGACACCCCCATGGACCGCCTCGACGAACTCTGGAACGAAGCAAAATCCGAAGAACCCGGGAAATAAGCCCGCACATTGTTCATAATCAGGGAAACGGGAATCCGCTCCCGCCTTTTTCTACCCTTCGCTCTCGCCCCGTTTCTGCCTTTATTTCACAACAATCGTCTTCGCCCTCGCGTCTCGCGGTCAAGTAATCTGTCGAACGCCAGCTCTCTTTCCGAGGCTCACGTATGCGCCCCCCGGACGTAAGCGCGTCCTGTATTTATGAGCACAAGCGTAACCGCGCACATCCTCAACGAAAACGATCCGCGGAACAAAGAAATGCCATTTTCGCCGCCCGCCCGCTTGCTTTTTCTCCGAAACGGCGTTATAGTAATATATTGCCCGCGTTTTGCGCGGTCCGTCCGACAGACGGGACACGGTGAAGCGTCCGCTTTCCGCCGTAGACGCCCGGCGCATCCGGTCTCTCCGCGGAACCGGGGAAAGCGGTGGCGTAGCTCAGTTGGATAGAGCGGCTCTCTCCTAAAGAGCAGGTCGCGGGTTCGACTCCCGCCGCCGCCGCCATTTTTTGAACTCAAATCACCATTCTTTATACACTATGAATCATGGTGTTTTTTTGTGTTTCGTGACACGAATCGTGGAAAAATCGTGGAAAGATTATGCGATGTATTGAGCTCAAAAAGAGCATTTTCCACAAATCTGCCACAAAAAACCTATCCGTCGAGGATGACGTCCCACCTACACCGTCGGCAACGAGCCATTACAAGCCGGGCTGCATCCTTGAATCATCGCGTCAGAAGATTCCGGTAGAAGACCATGAGCTCAATCACACTGTTGTTTTTCACGTTTACCACCTCAAATCGTGGAAAATCGTGGAAAACAGGCCAGGCGACCGCCAACATTTCATGGCCTTTGCCAGTCTTCGTCGCGTTGGCTTTGATCTCGATCTTCTTGACGAGTTCGAGCTTACTCTTGTCCTTGTTGTCCCGGTAGATAGAGAACGTGCCCGAACCGGTGGTGTCGATTGTGAAAGTGACGTCGCTCTTCGCTGTCACGCTGAACTTGCCATAGTCGGCCTTATCGTTATAGCCGACGAAGTTACTGTAGCCTGCCTGTTTGATTACGTTGCTGTCCAGGAAGAGTTCATTCGAGCCGGAAACGGTGATGACATTCGCCCGGAACGCGGGATTGTCGATTTCCGGGTTCAGTTTTTTCTTCGAATCGTACATATACTTGTTGACCCCATCTCCATCCGCGCTATCGAAAAACACAGTGGCGGAATCGATTTTCATGCTGTAGGAAACGTCGCCGCCCTTCTTCGCGTCCGTGGACGAGACAGAGACAAAGTACGTCCCCGCATCAAGGACTTTCGACTTGATCAGACCAGTCGCGCCCTGCTTCACCGTAACGCCCCCCTTTGCTCGACAGGATGATCTTGCCGCCCGGTTCAGGGAAACGGAATCTATCCCCCTGACCGGACCGCATCACGATTCCCCTGACCGGCATTTTTTTTTGAAGAGTATTTGCATTTGCCTTCTGGCAGGATATATTACAGTATCTTTTTCATGTTCCTTGCTTTTCCGTTTATTCGAACCAGTTCCGTAAAAACCGGATGCATCATCTCTTTGGAAAGGAGAAAAAATGTTCAATTTCGCGTACCAACTCGAGTTACTGCTGACTGCAGCAAAACCGCCTCTCTACCTGTCGGAAATGACCGTCAACAGGCAGGGCCCCCGATACATCTGCCTGGAAGGCAAACCGGGCGGCTGGCTGTTCCGCTTCCTGCTGTCTCTCATCGGTCTGGCTCCGGCGCCCCGGAAAATTGAGGTTTTCGATGACAGGATCGAATACAGCGTGAATGCAAAATGGTTCCAATCCAAGGAAAAAATCACTTTTTCCACGATCTGTTCGACGGGTCATCAGTTTTTCCGTTTTCCCCACTTCCTGATCCTCGCCTGGATCTGTATCATTTACGGGGTGCTTTCGCTGCTTCCCCTGTTCAAAAGCAATGACAGCATCGACAACAGCTACTCCGTACATGCTCCTTCCGGTCCGATCACAGCTCAGATCGCCTCTTACAGTTACAGAGACTGGGATGACGACGATTACTACTCACCGAAAGCGGAGGAGGCTGCGACGGCTTCTTCATCCCCATTGATTCAACGCGCCCACGATGATGCGGATTCCAAAGGGCACGGCTTCGTCATCATAAGCATCCTCCTTTTCATCGCCGCGGCCATCTTCTTCTGGCTTTATCACAAGGTCCAGCGTTATATCATATATGCCTACTCGAACTGCGGGAAAGGCATGCTCTTTGCGTTTCAGCCGAGAAGAAGTTTCATCTTCGCCCCGAAGGATGCGATCAACACATCCCTCGGCGAGGTGGAAAAAATGATGGATTATCTCAGCAGCCTGATCGAAGCCAACAAAGCTGCTCAGGGCGCACCCGCTTTCTCCTCCGTTCCTTATTCCGCGCAAAACGTCGTTTCTCCGGTCCGGACGGCTTCCGCACAGAATTCAGAAGGAGTTCCCTCGCCGGCTCCGGTCGGCCCGACCATGGAGCAGAGCGTTCGGGACGGGACGTCCGAAGTCAACGAGCAGGAATTCGAAAAATATCTGGGAAAATGCCTGACGCAATACGGGTGCTCCGATATCCACGAGCTCGCAAAATGCAAATTGCCGTTGGCGGAGTCCTTGTATTTCAAAAAGGCACTCAAATACGCTCCTCCCAACCGCAAAAAACAGCTTCTGGAAATTCAACAGACACAGGAAGACAAGAGGGCGCAATCCAGGATTTACATCGTGATCGCTTTTTTCATTCTGGTCCTGGTGATCGTCGGTTTGGTCCTGCATGCCAAAAGCTGAACATTCATTCGAATGCGGACACCGGTTTTACAGGACCGGTGTCCTTTTTTCTTGCGGCGCAGCCGGAAGGCCGCACGGCAGAAAAGCGAGGCCGGGGAAGACTTCGCATCCGTGTCCAAACGTAGCCGGACACTATTTCAGTGGAGCCTCCGCCTCCCCGGCCTCTCTCTTCATGCCATAGCTCAATAAAAGCGTTTTTAAATCACTACTGTCCGGTTAAAATATATCGCAACATTTTGCAAAGAGGTCGAGTTGTTCAGGAGCATTCCAGTCGGGAGGTTTCTTCAGGGTATCCCTGTTCAAATTCAAGACTTCGACCAGAGCGAAGTCTGACATAAGCGTGTCGCGAAGGCGGTTTGCCACTTTCCTCCGCGGGCCGCATATTCCCACTGGGGTTCCGTCGTCGGGACCGCTTCCCGTGATCGGAGTTTTCGAGGCCGGAGCCCGTTTGAAGTCATCGCCCGAGTCCGGCCTCTTCCCTGCACACTTCCCTTCCTTTTTTTGGAGAATCTTCTTTTCTTGATGATGGTAAGCTTTTGAATCGGATTCGGAGGACAGTCCGCAATCAGTTTCGCGAGCGCGCAGACAGTTTGCGGGACAGCGACCTTTTTTCCAGACGATTGGCTTCAGGAGCCGAGCAGTTTCGTACCGATGCGGAGCAGCGAGCCGGCCTGATACACGATCATGGTCAGGATGTATGCCAGCAGGAAGAGCCCGGCGGTCTCCGCGAACATCATCTTCCAGGAGTTGAGTTCGCGCCTGATGATGGCGAGCGTGGCGAAACACGGGATCGACAGCAGGCAGAAGAGCATGATGCAGAACGCCTGAAGCGGTGTGTAATTCTTCACGAGCTGTTCGCGCAGCGGCACGGATTCCTCGTCGGCCTCGCCCTCGGCATAGAGGATGCCGAGCTGGGCCACGAAGACTTCCTTGGCGGCGAGAGCGCCGATTGAAGCGGTGGTGAGCTTCCAGTCGAATCCGATGGGGCGGAAGAGCGGTTCAAGCGCGTGCCCGATACGCCCGGAGACGGTGTATTCCAGCGCCTCCGCCTGCTGTTCGTTTTCGAGCGCGGCGATGGCGTCGGCGCGTTCCTGCGCGGCATCGACGACTGCCTGCACGTCTTCGGCGAGTTCGAATTCCCCGTTCTCTTCGCCGAGGGCGCCGATTGCCTCAAGCGTCTCGTCGGGGACGGACTTGTTCTCCTTGACATCCTTCATGACATCTTCGCTGAAGATCTCCGCGAGCGCTTCCGTTTTCTCGGCGGCCTCGAGGACGGCGATCTGCGCGTCGGTCAGGACCTGTTCCGATTCGATCTTCCCGATCTCGGCGTCGTAGTCCTTCGAGAATTCCTTCTTCTCGGGATACGAATTGCAGATGTACAGCACGATACTGGTGGCGAGGATGATGGTGCCGGCTTTCTGGAGGTACATGCGGCCGCGGTCCCACATGTGGAGCAGCAGACTGCGGAGAGCCGGGACGCGGTACGGCGGGAGCTCCATGAGATAGACTTCGCCGTCGCCCTTGAAAAGCGTGGACTTCATGATGCGGGCGGCGATGAGCGCGATGACGACGCCGATGACGTACATGATCCACATGACCATGGCCTGATATTTCAGGGCGAAAAACGCGGGGATGATGAGCGCGTAGATGGGCAGACGGGCTCCGCAGCTCATGAGCGGGAGCACCATGATGGTGGTCTTGCGGTCGCGGTCGGATTCGATGGTGCGCGTGGCCATGATCGCGGGAACATTGCAGCCGAACCCGAGCACGAGCGGGACGAAGGAGCGCCCCTGAAGTCCGAACTTGCGCATGATGCCGTCCATCACGAACGCCGCGCGGGCCATGTAGCCGGAATCCTCCAGGATCGCGATGGCGAAGAAAAGGAAGAGGATGTTCGGCAGGAAGACGAGCACGCCGCCGACGCCGCTGATGATGCCGTCGGTGATGAGCGACCGCAGGAAGGGCAGCGTGTTTTCGTTCCAGGCGCCTTTCACGGCTTCGTTCAGGTTGCCGAAGATGTCGTCCTCGATGATGCCCATGAGCGGATCGGCGAGTGTGAACGTGAACCAGAAGGTGAGGTAGATGATGAGGAAGAAAAGCGGAAGGCCGAGGTATTTGTTGGTCATCACGGCGTCGATCTTGTCGGAGATCTCGCGGCGGCGTTCCTGCGTCATGGAGATGGCGTCGCGGCAGGCTCCGGCGAGCATGGCGTAACGGCGGTCGGCCATGAAGGTGTCGGCCTCGATGGCGTGTTTGTCCCAGAGGTGGGCGATCTGCGCTTCGACCTCGTCCATCGCGGGCTTGAACTCGTCGATGCGCATGGCCGCGGTGTCGTGTTCCAGCAGCTTGATGGCGAAGAAGCGCGCGGGGATATGGGCGTATTTTTCGACCTTGAGGGAATCGATCCCGTCGGCGACAGTCTTTATGGCGTCATCGATGTCCTCGCCGTAGGTAAGCATGGGCACGCCGTGGTCTTCGAGCTCGTTCAGCGTCTTCGCGAGCTGGTCCAGCAGAGGCTTCACGCCGCCGATCCTGCTGCCGACGGTCTGCGCGATGGGGGAACCGAAATACTTCTCAAGCTTCGGGATGTCGAACTTGAACCCCTTGCGGCGGGCGTCGTCGCTCATGTTGAACGCCAGGATCATGGGGATATGGAGTTCGGCGAGCTGGGTGGTGAGGTAAAGGCTTCGGCGCGGGATGGAGGAATCCACGACGTCGATGATGAGGTCTATCCCGGGCTTCGTGAGCTCCTGGAACACGACGTCCTCCTCGGGCGAGGACGAGGACAGCGAATACACGCCGGGCAGGTCGATGAGCTCGATCTCCATGCCGTTCAGCGTGAACTTGCCGGACTTGCTCTCGACGGTCACGCCGGGGTAGTTGCCGACGTGCTGGCGCGCACCGGTCAGCGCGTTGAAAATGCAGGTTTTGCCGCAGTTCGGATTGCCCGCGAGCGCGACTCTGAAATGCCGTTTCATGGTCAGCCCTCCTTTTTCAGCAGGATGTTTGCGGCATCGTCGCTGTGGAGCGCCATGCTCGTTTCCATGATCTTCACGCGGATGAGGCCGCCGAACGGCGCGTGCGCTTCCATGAGGAGCTCTGTGCCGGGGACCAGCCCGATATCGGCGAATTTTTTGCGGCCGCGCGCTTTCGGCATGACCTTCACGATGGTGGCGGTCATTCCGACGGGAAGGTCGGCGAGCGTGAGTTCGCCGTCGACAGGGACGCGGTAGGCCGGCGTCTTCGCGGCGTCGGTCCCGCATCCGCAGGAACTTTTTTTTTCAGACATTGTATAACCCTTTTTTTTGAACCCGGGAACGGCGTGGAGGCCGTCCCCGGGAATACCCTTTTTTGAACAGAGGACCGGTTATTTCAGGCGGTCGGAATCAAGCAGGAACTGACGATAGCCCCAGGTGTTCCATTCGCCCGCGTCCTCGAGATCGGACGAAATGTCCTTCATTTCCTCGGATTCGGCTTCGGTCATGCCTTCGTCCGGGCGGACGGGGATGACTTCGGCGACCACGAGGAGCTGGGAACGCTTGGTGGATTCGCTCTCGGTGGAGAAGACCCAGCCGATGATCGGGAGGTCCTTCAGGATGGGCAGACCGCCGGACACGCTGACCACGTCGCGCTTCTCAATGCCGCCGATGACGAGCTTGGTGCCGTCGTTGGAGATCATGAAGTCGGACGCGACCTCGGCGCCCTGCTGGATGCGGGGATTGCCGTCGGAGGTGTAGCCGATGAGCGAGCTGTTGGACACGTTCACGCTGAGCATGGTGGCCTTCTCGGAGACGGAGGGCGTGAGGCTCAGTCTGAAGCCGAATTCGTCGGAGGGGTCGGTCGTCACGATCTTGCCCTTGTAGGCCGGGAGGTTGTTGCTTTCGAATTCGATCTCGTCGCCGTATTCATCGGTGACTTCGCAGTAGCGCGCGCCGACCTTGCGGCCGTAGGCGACCCCGCCGACGATGAACGAGCCGCCCTTCAGGCGCATGGAGTAGCGTTCCGCATTCGTGGCGGTTGCGCTGGAGAGATGCACGATGTCAAGCGTGACCGTACCGGAAGCGGAGATCTCGATGGGGCGGTTGTGCTTGTTGAAGGCGGTGAGATTGAAATCGACGCCCGGGGTCACATCTTCGAGGTGGATGTACTCTTCGATGTATTCCGGCGTCTCGGCATCGTCGAGGTGGGCCAGGAAGACCTGGTTCGTGCGTTCGATCTCGGCGGTCGTGCCGCTGCGAATCGCGAGTTCGCAAGTATGCATGACTTTCGCCTTGCCCTTGCTGGTCAGGAAGTCGATGTACTTGGTGTTCCACTTCGGATTGAAGTTGAAGTACTGGGTGTCGGACCAGCCGGCCCTGCGGACGAGTGCGGAACCGTCGGAGGCGAAGTTCTTCATGAAGCGGCCGCCGGTGCTGAAGAGGTCGATGCCGTCGTTGTTCTTCCATGCCTGGAAGTCAAGTCCGAGCTTGGCGTCGTTTTCGGCGTAGAGCTCGTAGACGGTGACCCGTGCGCGGACTTCGGGATACGGTCGGTCGTACTCCTTCAGCACGGTGTCGATGTTCTTGCGGGAGAACTGCGTGGTGTTGAAGACGAGCAGGTTCAGTCCTTCGTCGCAGCGGATGAGGTCGTTGCCGCCGATGTTCTCGGTCACGTCGTCCGCCACGTTGGCGCCTGCGGCCTCGATCATGTCGCGGAGCTCGCCGGCGGAACGGTATTTGGGCTTGTAGACGTAGATGGCGGTGCCGGGCACGCTGGCGACGCCTGGCTTGTCGAGCATTTCGATGATGCTGTCGATGCCCTGGCCTTCCTCGGAATCCTCGAAGCGGTAGTCTTCGGCGGAAACCATGATGATGCCGGTGCCGTCGTTGTACTTGATCGCCTGAATGCCGGTGTTGCTGTCATCGATCTTGCGGGACTGGACCATTTCGCGCAGGTAGCTGCGGATTTCGTAGGGATCGGCGTACTTGAGGACATAGGGCTTCGTGACTACGTCCGGGTCGGCGTTATCGCGGATGAAGTGAAGCACGTCGGTATTTTCCTTGACCATGATGTTCAGCTTCACATCGACCTCGGTGTCCTCGTAGTCGGCGGTCGCGTCGGCCGCGTGGATGAAGTTGACGGCGGAAACGGCGCAGACAGCCGCGGCGGTGAGTTTTGCAATCGTTTTCATTGGTATCAATCTCCTTGTCTGCGGGGGTTATTTGCTGGCGAGTTCATCGAATTCGGTCATCACGCCGGGCTCGACGAATTCATTGATCTTGACCGGCACGGCGCGCGCGGTCACGAAGTAGTGGACCGTCTCGGCGTTCGAGGTGGTCGTGCCGAAGATGTACTTCAGGACCGGCAGTTCGCAGAGGAACGGGATGCCGATGGTCTGTTCCACGGTCGTGCTGCGTTTCCAGCAGGCAAGGAGCTTTTCCTGTCCGAACGGGAGTGCGATGGATCCGACGACGGACGTGCCTTCGGAGATCTCCGCGCCCATGTTGTTGCGCTCGACCACGTTCGAGCCGGCGAGCTCGTAGCCGAACGTCACGCCGCCCTTTTCGGTCGTGCCGGCGATGGTGGCGTCGGAAATATTGAAAACAAGCGAGGCGTCGCCGCCGACGTCCACGCTGGTGCGATGGTCTTCGTCCTTCAGGATGTTCTGGTATTCGGGCGAGAAGCTCGCTCTGAACTCGGCATCGGGATTGTTGGAGACCGTGACGCCCGCGGTGCTGTTGATGGACGCATGGCCGTTCTGCTGAAGCAGACGGATGAAGCTGAAATCGAACGCGGGAGCGGTGTAGAAGCCGCCGAATCCGTAGGTGAAGTTGCCGAAGAGGTCGGCGCCGGTCTGCGTGAGGCCGTTGACGATCGTTTCGGCGGCCTTCATGCTCAGCAGGTCGTATCCGGCTTCGAAGAGGTTGAGGCCGGGGCCGTTCTTCCACGCCAGATAGTCCACGCCGACGTCGATCAGGTCGCTGTCGCGCACCTCATAGATCTTCAGCTCGATGTTCGCCTGCGGGATCTCCTGGTCCAGCCATTCGAGCTTCGCCTTGATGTCCGCCACGCGCGCCGGAGTATCCTTGAAGTAGAACATCCCGGTCTTCGGGTCGAGTTTCACCACGGAGTCTTCCGGGCCGCTGGAAATGCCGACTTCCTCGATCACTTCGAGCATGCTTTCGGCGGAACGGAACTGCGGCTTGTAGGTGCCGTAGGCGATGCCGGTGCCGGAGATGATCGTTTCGTAGTCGTTCATCTTGCCGGGGCGGTCGAGCGCCTCCACGATTTCCTTGATGAAGGGCATCATGGGGACCGTGGTGGTCACGATCATGATCTGGCGTTTGTTCGCCTTGTCCTCCATGCAGGTGACGCTGGACGCTTCGTCGAAGCGGATCGCCGCGCTCTTCACGAACGGGGCCAGGTCGGCGGCCTTGGCGTACTTGAGTTCGAACGACTGGCTGACCATGTCGTACTGCGCATCGTCCTGCAGGAGCGTGATGTTCTGCACGTTTTCGCCGGACGCTTCGATTTCCGGGATGGTCTTGTTCTCGCTGATGTCGCTGGGGTTCTTCTCCTCATCCGCTGCGAACGCGGGGAGCAGGAGGCCCGCCGCGAACAGCGCGACCAGGCCGGTTTTTACCATGGGATTCATTTGTGGGGTTTCTCCTGTGGTTTGTTTGGTGGTTTCTCTGGGGTTGAGGTTGATGTTTTGTTTGAGGTTATCGGTTCGAAATCGTTTCACGTTTCGTTTTGCGCGGGCGCGAATATGAGGCGGAACAGGAAGACCTGCTCCGTCGGGATGCGCATGCGCCGGAAACGCCGTCTTCCTGCGGAAAGCAAAATGCGTGCCAACTGCTTTTCCGGGCGTTTTCGAGGGAAACGGCATATCCGTGATCCGGAACGGTGGATGCGGTCTTTCCATGCGGCGGAAAAAAAAGCAACAGGATTTCCACATCGTGAAAACACCGGTCCGGGGTTGCGCCAGACATGCGGACACATTGCACTCGTCCTTCCCATTGCGGCGATTCGCCGCATCCCGTTTTTTCTGTTCACGATCTTTCTCCCACGCGGCTTCCTGCCGCGCCCGTCCGTTTTCGTTTTCCGGTGCGTTCCGGAATGGCCCCGCACGGCTTCATGCCGTATCGCTTGTATCGGGGCTCAAGTTAGCTCTTCCTAACTTTCCTGCAAACCGACCGTCGCTTCACCCGGTTCCCGGAAGAAACCATGCGGTGCGGTCCATCGGTCGCGCTATTTACTATAGCACATTTTTTCGCGTTGTCAATAAGGCATGGCTAACTTTCTCCCGAAAAACTTCTTCCCGCCCGGAAAAAAGACCGTTCCGCACTGTGTTTCCGCCGCACACTCTCCCGACCGATCACAAAAACGATTTGTTTTTCTTCCGGTTTTCTCTTGCATTGTCGTTTTCGGATGCTATATTAAGCGGGAAATGTGCTCTCTTCCCGATTTGAGCTCGACTGCAACCGAACAGAATCCTCCTTAACGAAAGGTCCCGTCCCGTGAAAGCCATGAAACATGCCGTCGGTGGTTTCCTCGTCTGTACCGCGATTGCCGCGGCATTCATCTTCACAGCGGCGTTTCTTGCCGGTTGCGGCGAAAAGGACGCAGCGGACGAGGACGACGAGGATGCGGCGAAAGAGGAGGTCGCGTCCGAGAAAAAGAAACTCCGGACCGTCTTCAACGAAAACGCTCGCAGATCCAGGGCGACAATGGAATGCCAGTCCCTGTACACCGCCATCGTCGCCTACGAGGGCGAGTACTCCTGCTGGCCCGCGAACATCGGTTCGTCGGATGCCCTCGTGAGCGGCGACGACTACATCGGGATGTGCAAGATCCTCACGGGCGACAACTCCGCCAAGAAGGTGTTCTACGAAGCCGGCGGCTATGATGAAAAAACGGGCATTCTGGACCCCTGGGACCGCCCGTATCAGGTCGTGCTCGACGGCAATTACGACAACATCATCAGCGAGAACAGCATCCCGGCTGTGAAAGCGGTCAACAAGGTCGCCGGACGCAGCGGACAGAACCTTCGCAAAAAAGCGGCCGTGTATTCCTTCGGCGTCTACGAGGACGACAAGATCGCCAACGACATCACGAAATTGGCAGAGGAGAAGAAACTCGTCACAAGCTGGTGATGCCACGTTCCCCTGTCTGCTCCTCGCCCGCCCGGGACCCTCGTTCCCGCCTCCGCAAACCGTATGGCGCTTCCGGCGCCGAAAAACGCTCATAACAACTCTGACATCTACGAACCGAATAAAGAAAGGTCTTTTCCCTCATGAAAACCAGAACTCTCGCAGCAAATCTTCTCGCCCGTACCGCCATTATCGCACTGGTCGCAGTCACGGCGGCCTTCTTCGCCGGTTGCGGCGAAAAGGAAGTCGAGGACGATGATGACGACGAAAAAAAGACTGAAAAGAAGAGCGCCTCTCGTGACGATGATGACGAGTTCGACGACGAGGATGAGTACGATTCCAAGGCAAAAGACGCGAAAACTCAGAAAAAACTCTCCACTGGCAAAAAGAAGAAAACGGAAGTGACCGAAGACGAGGCCAAAGCGTTGACTGCGACCGTGAAAAAGGATAAAAAGAGCCTCTCCGGCCTCAAAGGCACGAAAAAAACTGACATGCCCGCCGAAGGAAAGGAATCCGCCGGGAAGAAAACAGCCGACAAGGGAGCCGGGGATTACCAGCAGGGAGCCGCGGCCATCAAGGCCGGAAATCCGGAAGATGCCGTGAAGAGCTTCCAGGCGGCCGCCAACAAAGGCAATTCGGATGCCATGCTCCTGCTTGCTTTCTGCTACGGGGAAGGCAAAGGCGTGAAAAAGAACGAGGACAAGGCGGACAGACTTCTGGAAGATGCCGCGGACGCGGGAAACATCAAAGCAAAATTCCTGCTCTTGTTCAAGGATATTGAGGAAAGCGAAAAAGAACCGGACGACAGGACTTTGAAGAAGATCGACGACATGGGCGCCGAACTGCGGAAGCTCGCCGAAGCCGGTGACGCCGAGGCTCAGGCTCTGTATGCGTTGAGCTTTGTCACGAAGCTCTCGAGCGCGACGTCGCAGGACGACCTCATGGAAATCATCGAGGAAGCTAAGGTGTGGTCCGAAAAAGCGGAGAAAAACGGTTCCATCATCGTGCGCCTGAGCAAAGATGACGACGAGGACGACGAGGACGACGAGGACGATATGGACTGGTGAAACCGACCATGTCGAACGCGGGGATCCGCTCTGCCGATCCGACGCAATGAGTACGAAATCCAGGTTCCGCTCCGGCTTTCCTGCCGGGGCGGATTTTTTTCTTTCTTTCTTCCTCTTTTGCTTGCATTGTCATTTCCTCAATGCTATATTAGAGCGACTAAAGAGTATCCTTCCCGATTCCGGCGCATCCGCAGCCGAACGGAATCAAGTTCAAAGAAAGGTCTCGTTTTCATGAAACACAGAAACAGCACAGCAGGCCTCCTCGCCCGCGCCTCCGTCATTGCTCTGGCCGCTGTCTTCACGGCATTCTTCGCCGGTTGCGGCGATAAGGACGCCGCAGACGATGACGACGAGGACGGTGCCAAAAAGACCGAAAAGAAACGCGACGCACTGGACGATGACGACGAATTCGACGACGGGGATGAATACGATTCCGAGGGCGAGGCCGCGACGTCTCGGAAAAAACTCTCCACCGGCAAAAAGAAGAAACCGGAAATGACGGAAGACAAGGCCGAAACATCGGTCGCGTCCGTAAAGAAAAACAAAAAGGATCTCTCCGGCCGCGGAAAAACGAAAACCGCCGTCGACTACGATGACGAAGATGACGGGGACATCCCCGCAAGGAAAGCCGTCTCCGACGGCAAAAAGAAAAAGAACGTCTGGGACGACGACATCCCCGACCGCAAAACGGAAACGGCGAAGAGTAACGCCCCGGCAAAGAAGGACTCCTCCGCGGACAGCGCGGAAAAGACGTTCCAGGACGGATTGGCCGCATACAAAAGGAAAAGATACTCGGAAGCCGTGAAAAACTTCAGGGTTGCGGCCGAAAAAGGCCACGACGAAGCGATGTGGAAGCTCGCTGTCTGCTACCTGGGAGGGAATGGCGTCCGGGAGAGCGAGGCGGAGGGGATCGAGTATCTGGAGATGGCCGCTGACGCCGGGAACGCCAAGGCGAAATTCATGCTCCTGATGCGCGACGTGGAGGAAAAAGACCTGGACGAAAGCACTTTTTCGAAAAGAGTCAAAAAGATAGCGCCGGACCTGCTGGCGGCCGCCGAAGCCGACGATCCCGAAGCGCAGGCCCTTTGCGCCCTCATGTGCATGACCATTGGCGATCTCGATGGCGCACAGAAATGGGCTGCGAAAGCCGAGGCGAACGGTTTCGACGGCGAATTCTGATCGCACCCCGCGGGAAAACCGGGGCCCGCTCCGGCGTTTTGAGCTCCGGACGGACTTTTCAACCTCATCCATGACAAAAGGACCGAACATGAAAAAGATCTTTCTGACCACGACGCTTCTGCTGCTCGCGGCCGCCGCGTTCTGCGACGGGATCGAGACCATCCGCGACGCGCAGGGACGCACCGTCGGCACCGCGTCCACCTCCGGCGGCACCACCGTCTTCCGCGACGCGCAGGGGCGCACCGTCGGCACCGCGTCCACCTCCGGCGGCACCACCACGTTCCGCGACGCACAGGGACGCACGACCGGGACCGCCACCTCGAACGGCGTCGGCACCACGTTCCGAAACGCGCAGGGCCAGACGACCGGGACCGCCACCTCGAACGGCATCGGCACCACATTCCGAAACGCGCAGGGCCAGACAACCGGAACCGCCACCTCGAACGGCATCGGCACCACGTTCCGAAACGCGCAGGGCCAGACGACCGGAACATCGAGCGGGAAAAGCGATCCGGCCCTCCTCTTTCCCGGCCTCGGGACGAAATAAGGCCCCCGTCGGCAAAATCTTTCCAAAAAAAGGGAAAGGGCGCTTGCGTTTTCCTGTTCGCAATGTATATTGAAAAAGGCAGAAACGCAAAATCAGGAAAATACGGCCTATGGAAATGAACGCGGACGCCGTCGTCGAAAAGGCGCGGCAGGTGTTCGACATCGAAATCGAAGGTCTCGCGGCAGTCCGCGACGGGCTCGGCGACGGATTCGTCAAGCTCGTCTCCGCCTGCATGGAAACGCTGGACCGCAACGGCAAGATCGTGGTAACGGGAGTCGGCAAAAGCGGACACGTGGGGCGGAAGATCGCAGCCACGCTTTCCAGCACGGGCTCTCCCGCCATTTTCATGCACCCCGCGGAAGCCATGCACGGCGACCTGGGCGTGCTTCAGGACGGCGATCTGATGCTGGCGCTGAGCTACAGCGGCGAGACGAACGAGCTTACGCGCATCATCGTGCCCGCCAAACGCCTCGGCGTCCCGGTGGCATGCATCACCGGCGTCCCGGACTCCTCCCTCGCCCATCTCTCCGACATCGTGGTCCCTGCCCACGTGGAACGCGAAGCCTGTCCGTTCAACCTGGCTCCGACCACCACGTCCACCGCGCAGCTTGCCGTCGGCGACGCCCTCGCCATGGTCCTGCTCGAGGCGCGTAATTTCACGAAGGAAGACTACGGCATGCGGCACCCCGGCGGCGCCATCGGACGCGCCGTGACGCTCCGCATCGGCGACCTGATGCGCACCGGCGAACACGTCGCGATCGTCTCGCCGGACGACGACGTGAAGTCCGCGCTCCTGCACATGACGGCGGCCCGCTGCGGCTGCGCGATCGTGGCTGACCCGGACGGAAGTCTGCTCGGCATCTTCACCGACGGCGATTTCCGCCGCCGCATCGACAACGATCTCTCCATTCTCACGCGGAAGGTCAGCGAGGTCATGACCCCGCACCCCGAATGCGTCCGGCAGGACGCCCTCGCCATCGAAGCGCTCCGCATCCTGGAACGCCGCCGCATCGACGACATCATCGTGGTCGACGACGCGGGCAAGGTCGCGGGCCTCATCGACATTCAGGACCTGCCCCGCTTCAAGATCATGTAATTTTTCGGCCCGGACCGGAACAAACCGGCCCGCCAGCCTATCAAATCCTTCAGAAAGGAATCCATCCCATGAACGAACAAAGCGAAAGAAACGATTACCGCAAGACGAGCTACGGCGATTACCGTTCCATCGAACGCGACGGATCCATCGTCCCCGAAGTGGACCAAGCCACCGGCGCGCGCATTTTCGTGAACCGCGTCTATAACTGGATGTTCGGCGGACTCATGATCACGGCCATCATCGCATGGGGCACCGCGCACTATGCCATGCAGAGCGCGGATGCAATGAATCAGGTTTTGGCCCTCGCCCTGCCCCTGATCGTCGTCGAATTCATCCTCATCCTTCTCCTCTCGGCCGCGCTCCGGAAGCTCTCGCCGACCGTGGCCGGCGTGGTCTTCATCGCATATGCCGCGCTGAACGGATTCACCCTCAGCCCGATCTTTCTGGCATACACCGAAGGAAGCATCTTTCTGGCGTTCGGGTCCTGCGCACTCATGTTCGCCGCCACCAGCACGTTCGGCTACATGACCGGGACGGACCTCCGTTCGGTCGGCGCTTTCTGCTTCATGGCGCTGATCGGCCTCGTCATCGCCTCGCTCGTGAACCTCTTCCTGGGGAGCAACAGGCTCGACTACATCCTGAGTTACGTCGGCGTCGCGGTCTTCGTCGGCCTCACCGCCTGGGACACGCAGAAACTCCGCATGATCGGCGAAGGCGCGGGCGAGGATGCCCAGTCGGACACCATGCGGAAGGTCGCCATCTCCTTCGCGCTGAGCCTCTACCTCGACTTCATCAACCTCTTCATCTATCTGCTCCGCATCTTCGGACGCAAACGCTGAACCGCGGACTCCCCTCCCCCGATGGCCGGGATCTGCCGTTCCTTCCCCCCGAGCGAATCGCCCGACGCGCGCGTCCTGATCCTCGGGTCCATGCCCGGCGGCGAATCCCTGCGCCGCCGGCAGTACTACGCTTTCCCGCACAACGCGTTCTGGCGAATCGCCGGAACGCTTTTTTCATTTGCTCCGGACCTGCCCTACGAAGAACGCCTCGCAAGTCTGCGGGCGGCCGGCGTGGCACTGTGGGACGTGCTGAGCGAATGCGAACGCGAGGGAAGCCTCGACACCGCCATTCGTTCGCCGGAACCGAACGACATCCCCGGTCTGCTGGTCCGCTGCCCCCGCATCGAGCTCGTCTGCTGCAACGGCTCGGCGGCGTTCAACTGCCTGCACCGGTTCTTCCCGAAGCTCCCGGTCCAGGCGGTGCGCCTGCCCTCGACCAGCCCCGCCGCCGCACGCTACACGTTCGAACAGAAACTTGAGGCGTGGCGGGCCGTGCTGGGGAAATACGGAGGAGGACAAATCCTCCACTGACATAGTGCCCGGCTCCGCTCGGGCACGAGGCCTTGCGCGTCCGTTCTTGCCAGGTGCCTGAGAAAACCGACAATTGCTCCTCTGAAGCAGCGTTTGGCTTCGCTCAAGCGCGGAGAAACGGATGGGACGCAGATAAGCTCAGCCCTGCCCTTCCCCCTTCTTGAATCCGTGCCTGGAATCGTGCGGGACGTTTACTCGCCGCCCTGCATCACGATGGCGCCCGCGGGGCAATTCTCGGCGCAGAGGCCGCAGCCGACGCACGCGTCCGCGTTCACGTTCGGAAGGCCGTCGACCATGGCGATCGCCGAAACGGGGCAATCTTCGGCGCAAATGCCGCACCCGAAGCACGCCCCCAGATCCGGGACCGCGACCATCTTCGCGGACGCAGGCGGCTGCTCCTGCGCGGATTCCGCCGTTTCCTCCGGCTTCGCCTGCTCTTCGGAGTTCGCCGTTTCTTCCGGCTTCGGCTCCTGTTCCTTTTCAGGCGGCCTGCGCTCCTTTTCCGCGTCTTCCTTCCCGGCCTCTGGAGCCTTCGCCACGAGGATCTGTTCGACGACGCCCGCGACGGTGATGGCCGGGCCGCCTTCCGCGGGCTTCACTGGGCAGATGTTCCGACAGGCTCCGCACCCGATGCAGTAATCCGCGTTCACGACGGCCAGCCGCTTCTTCCGTCCGTCGGGCAGGACCAATTCGATTGCCTTCGCGGGGCATTTCGCGGCGCATTTACCGCAGCCGATGCACGCGACAGGATCCACGGACGCCATGCCGATGCGCGTGGTCTGCTTGACCTCAAGTGCAAGCGGCAGAAGAGCGCCCGCCGGACAGACGTTCGAACAGCGGGAGCACGTGTACACGCACGCCCCGCGCGAATAATCCACGACCGGCTGCATGAACCCGGCCAGCCCGTACTGCGTGACGGACGGGGCCAGCACCTTTCCCTCGCACGCGCGGATGCACACGCCGCAGCCCGCGCACTTGGCATGGAAGCGTTTGGCATTGCCCGCGCCCGGCGGCATGGCGGGTTCGGCGGACGGATGAGGCATGGCATTTTCAACCCTGCGGACGAGCATGTAAGCGCCCGCGCCGACGAAGGCTCCGCCCGCCGCGCCGAGGAACTGACGGCGGGAACCGCTGAACGCAGCCATTGCCGGACGTCTTTCAACCGTCACACCGCCGCGTTTGCATGCCCCGATGCAGTTGAAGCACATCACGCAGTTCTCGGAGAGCACGCTCTTCGCCTTCGCATTGATCGCGCCGCCCTTGCACGCCTGCTCGCACTGGCCGCAGGACACGCACATGCTCTGAGAAAGCGCGATCCGGTACAACGGCGAACGACCGAGCAGGGACAGCGCCGCCCCGACCGGGCACAGCGTGTTGCAGTAGAGTCTGCCTCTCCATGCCGCCATGACCGCTACCACGACAAACACCGCGAGCGAAAAGGCAAACGCCGCAGCGGGAGGATTCACGGAGAATCGTCCCGCGGTCGCTCCGGTCGTGCCGAAAATCCGCAGGATCACGTTCGATACGATGGTGAAGAAATTGGATGACGGCAGCAGGGCGGCGAGCGGCAGCGTCACGCCCGCGGCGGCCAGGACCAGCACGAACATCAGCACGCCGTATTTCACCGGACGCGTCTCAAGGAACCGGTAGCGGCTCCACTTCCATTTCTTCCGGTGCGTGAGAAACGCGATGCCGTCCTGAAGGATCCCGAGCGGGCACAGGACCGAACAGTAGATGCGCCCGAAAAGGAGCGTGACGGCCGCAATCGCGACCACCGCCGCCAGCGTGCCGAGGAACAGCCCGGACGTCAGGCGCACGAGCCCCGGGCCGAACTGCGTCACCAGCACGGCGTCCAGTTGCCGGACGCCGATCCCGACGGCAACAAATAAAACGAACATGAAAGCCGCCACGGCGATGCGGATGTATTTCAGGTGCTTCTGCTTCATAAAGCGGCCTCGTCTTTCTTCTGCCCGCCGGAGCGGTCTTTCTTATTGTATCGTGAAAACAGCAGGATGCTGAGCTCGTAGAACAGGCAGCAGGGAAGTGCCAGCGCGATCTGGCTGACCACATCCGGCGGAGTCAGGAACCCGGACAGAAGGAAAATGCAGACGATCACATAGGGGCGTTTCTTCCGCATGGTCCGCACGTCGACCACGCCGAGCGTGAGGAGGGTGAACAGCATCACCGGGAACTGGAAGACGAGCGCCCCGGCGATGACCAGGACCAGAAGCATCGAAATGAAGCCGTCGACCCCGATCACCGGATCCATGTTCGGGCCGGAAAACGATTCCGAGAACGCGATCACGCAGGGCATCAGCAGGAAATACGCGGAGGCCGCGCCCGCACAGGCGAGGAAATAGGAGGACAAGACGAGCGGGCGGATGAACTTCTTTTCATTTTCGTGCAGAGCCGGCGCCACGAACTGCCAGATGTAAAACAGCGTGAACGGCAGGGAGATCATCGCCGCCAGGACCATCATGAGCTTGAGCATGACGAAAAATGGCTCCAGCAGCGTGAAATAATGGATCTTGAAGCCGCCCGGCACGGCGCGTTTCAGCAGGTAGTCCAGAAGCGGCGAAGCCAGGAACCAGCCGGGGACGCAGAGCACGACGTACGTCACGACGATCTTCAGGATCATCATGCGCAATGCGTCGATATGCTCGAGCACGCCGTCCTGTTTTTCGGGCTCGACCATCGTCGTACCGTTTTTCTTCCCGCAGCGAGGAGAAAGGATGCCCGCCGCGGATCAGGATTTGGCGGGACCCGAATCCTGGCCGTCGGCCTTCGCCCCGTCGGCCTTCGCCGGGGCGGACGGATCGGATGCGATGGCGTCCTTGATGTCTTCGGCAGGCTTGTTCACCTCCGCGAGGAAATCTTCTTTCGCCTTTTTGTATTCCTGCGAGGCGCGGCCGAGGGAACGTGCGAGTTCCGGGATCTTCTTCGCGCCGAAAAGCAGAACGATAACGAGGATGATTAACGCGATTTCCATTGCGCCGAGATGCATATCGGGACCTCCAGAATAACAGGATGAAAGATGAACGGAAGCGGCGGATGCGGGAAAACCGGACGGGAAACCGGAGATGCACGCGTCCGCATGTCCTTAATTTACATCCCGCCGTTTAATTTTCAAGCCGATTCGGAAAAAAAGGCCGTTCTTTTTTCCGGTGTGCGGCAAAGGAGCGGCGGCCGGTCAGTCCGCGGGAGACGTCCCGGCGGGAAGCTTCGGCATCCGTTTGAGGAGGCCGTCCCGGTCGTACCGGGGCAGGATGCGCAGATAGCCGGTCGGAGTGCGTGTGCCGTCGCGGTAGCCGATGAAAAAGTCGGGCGTGGGTGCGGTATCCGTCCGCCTGGCATACGGGTCGCGGATGCGTTCGAGTCCGGCCAGCCACTTGACGGGGCGGAACATGCGGTCTTCCGCCTCATCACGCGCGTAGACCTCGATCGGATAGGACGCATGCCGGTTGATCTCGTCCGCCCCTGCCCGTCGTTCGGAGAGCGTCACGCCGAACGTGTCGGCGCGGTTTCCTGCATCGCGGTGGATCACGCCCATGAACTCAAGCCATCCGCACAGGCACAGCCCGAAATACACGCCGAGCACGATTTTGACCGGACGGAGTTTCCGGCCCGACAGGAACCATGCGGCGCCCGCCGCCTCGAGATACGCGGCAAAGGGAGCGGCGTACAGAAAATGGAACGGATGGTACGGCTGTTTCATCACGAACGGGACAAGCGAGGCAAGCAGCGCGAGGACGAAAGCAACGATCCCGGCGCGGTCCCGGCGGACGAAAACGAGCACGGCGCCGGTCAGGAGCAGCACGCCCGCAAATACGGCGGAAATCACGGAAAGAAGCAGCAGAAATGAAGCGGCTTCCCGGTCGACGGCGCCCAGAGCCGGGTGGAACACGTCCGCGAACCCGCCGAACGTCGTCTGAAGCACGGCGAACGGTCCGCGCAGCGGAATGCGCCCCGCAGGCGTCCGAAGCCAGAGAATCCCCCACACAAGCACGGAAACGAACAGCAGGGCAATGCGTTTCAGACGGGATGCTCCGTCGCTCCGGTCCGCGATCCGGACCAGGGCGTACAGCACAAGCGCCCCCGCGGGAAGAAGCAGGGAATCGCCGCGCAGGGACCTGTGCGCGAGCAGGAGATACGGCGGGGCGGCGGCGAAGAGGAAGGGGAGCGGCCCGGGCACTCCTGCGCGCCTCGCAACGCGGGACAGCAGCAGCCAGCACGCAAGCAGCGACAGCGCGGTCTTCAGGAAAGCAAGGACGACGAGGTCTTTCGTGACGAGGTACAGGAATTGGAAGAACAGCGCGGAAGCCCCCCATTTTCCGAGCGGATTTGCAAACGTGCACCGCTCGACGGCATCCAGAGAGGTTTGCTGTACACGCACCTCCATTTCGGTCAGCGGGATGTCCCCCGGCAGAAGCAGCGCGGCTGACGCCGCAAAACACGCCAGCACCCCCCACAAACCCACCTGGCGTTTCACGAAGAAGTCGTGAAGCTCAGCCGAGACCGCGGTCCATTTCTCCCGGAACGGGGTGCCCGGCCTTTCCTTCCGGCTTCCCGCCGGGGCGTCTGTTCCCCGCGCCGGAGCGGAGCCCGGCGCTTCCGCGGCGGAGACTCCGCCTCCAAGCAGCCACGCCCAGGCCGCAAGCCCGGCAAGGAAGAGGACAAGCCGCGACGCGCCATAGGAAAGGCCGACGAGGCTCCCGAGCGTGAAACGCCCGGACTCCAACAGGACGGCGGCATCAGGACGGCGTGCATGAAGTCCCAGCGGCGCCATCAGGACGGGCGGCGGCGTGCGGTCGGCAAGATGCCGGTACGAAGTCACGTAGACCGGCGACGGGTCATTTTCCACCGGCGTGACGGTGTACGAAGCCGCGGCGAACATGTTCAGCAGGGAGATCGCGGCAAGCAATCCGAAGAGCCCGCGCCGCCAGTACGGTCTCAGCGGCGCCATCACCGCGAGGATGCCGACGAGCGGAAATACCGGGGCCATGTAGCGGGCCGTGAAGCTCGCCCCGGAATGCCAGCCGTTGAACGAAGCGTTCATCAGAAGGAGCGTTAGGAACGACAGCGCGATCAGCAGGGCCAGACCGCGCCGGAGACCGCCTTCGCGCCGGAGGAAGAGGAACCCCGGAATCGCGAAGATCAGGAACGGCGAGGCAGCCAGCATGCCGCGCCGCGCGCCGAACAGGAGTTCCAGGACCAGCCACGGATTCGGCCAGCGGAGCAGACCGCCCGCTGCGTCGCCCTCCGTGCGGTAGACCGGGTTGATGTGCTGCGCCGCAAACGAAAACGGGCCGCCGAAGCACATCGTGTTGTACACGCAGTACAGCACGGCAAACGGGATCCCGCCCGCCAGAAACTGCCAGATGCGCCTCTTGTCGCGGACCGCGAGAAAGACCAGCGCCAGCGGCAGGAGCAGTCCCGCGGAGTAGTCGAACAGGACAGCCGCGCCGAACCACGCTCCGCTCGCCGCGAGCGAAAAACGTCCGCTCCTCAAATACGACCACAGAGCGAACACCAGGCAGGCCGCCACGGTGGAATGCGCCATCAGCGTGGTGGCGAACGGAAAAACCGCGGTTCCGAGCACGATCAGCAATGCTCCGGGATACGCCCGTGCCTCGCTCGCACCGAGTCTCAGCAGGATGCCGACCAGCGCCAGCACGGAAAACGCCGTCGGCAGGACGCCCATCATGAAGTTCAGATACCACGCGTTGAAGATCTCGGCGCGGGGGGTGATGCCGTCGCCGTCCGGGCACAGACGGCGTTCGATCGGGTAGACCGGCGCAAGCAGAGCCACGCCGAACCATGTGGTGCCCGGAGACTTGTTCGAGTAGTAATGCCCCTTGTATTCCGACCAGTCGGTCGTGTTCAGGCGCTTCGCCCCGGACCGGGTCTCGAACCAGTAGCGGTCGATGCGGAACGTGTGCGCATTCTCCCCGGTATTCTCGAAAAATGCGCTGACGGCGTCGTAGCGTGCGGTCTGGTTCACATGCCCGGCCTGGAAAAACCACGCGCAGAAGAGCAGCGCGGTCAGAAACAGCATCAGGGAGAGCCGCCGCCGGGAACGCGCGGACATGGCGGGCGATGAAGACGCAGAGCCGGATTCGGGATGTTCGGCCCGTTCCGCTCCGGTTTGCCCGTCCTCTGCGATGCTCCGGCTCATGATGCGGCGTCCGGCGGGCTTACGGCGTGCGGAAACTGCCGCCGGTCCATTCGCGTTCGGTGGAGTTGCCGAGCTCGACGCAGCCGAGCGCGGTGAAGGCGTCGCGGACGGTCGGATATTCCGTGGTGAGGATGCCGGCGAGGATCAGGATGCCGCCGGACCGGACCAGAGAGACAAGGTGCTCGCGGCCTTCGATGAGCGCGGAGGAGAGGATGTTTGCCGCCACGATGTCGTAGGTCCTGCCGGGCTTGTAGTCGAGCAGGGAGGAAACGGACAGCGCGAGTTCCGCATCCGGGATACCGTTGACCTGCGCGTTCTCGCGGGCGATCGGGATCACGTCCGGGTCGATGTCGAATGCGTCGACCGGGGCGCAGCCGAGGGCATGCGCCGCAATGGCGAGGATGCCGGAGCCGCAGCCCGCGTCCAGGAAGGACGGCGTCGAACCCGCGGGGGCCTCCGCCGCGAAACGGTCGATGGCGGCGATGCAGGACTTCGTGGTGGCGTGCTGGCCGGTGCCGAAACTCATGCCCGGATCGAGCACGATCACATGCTGGCCGGGTCCCGGCGCGTACTGTTCCCACGAGGGACGCACCACGATTCGGGGAGAGATGACCATCGTCTTGAAGTGGATCTTCCAGGATTCCGCCCAGTCTTCCTTTTTGATTTCGGCGGTCCGGGGATCCTCCAGCGCCACGCCGAACTCGCGCCACATGGGGATGAGGGATGTCTCCAGGCGTTCGCGGAATGCGGCGGCATCGGCCTGTCCGGCGAAATAGACGGTGTGCCGGACGTGCTTCGTCTCCTCGTCTCGCCACGAGCTGAAATCAAGCTCGAGCGCATTGAAGAGTTCGGCGGCGCCCTCCGGGTTGTCCGAGGTGTCTTCGACCGTGACGCAGTAGATGACGGGTGCGGGATTCATGGTGCGGCCTCACTTGGATATGACGAAAATGCTGTTGGATGCGAAAAGATTGGGCCAGAGCACTGCCAGACGGCGCAGATAGTCGCCCTCGTTCGTCAGCGGGATCTCCTTGCAGATCCGGATGCCGATCGTCTTGCAGAGGTCCTTGAAGTCCGAGGTCGTACCCGGGCGAATGGTGGGGGTATTGTACCACGGCAGCGGCAGGTTGCGGTTCACGGGCATGTGACCGCAGAGCAGCTGGATGCGGGCATTGATGTGGCCGAAGTTCATGTAGGACACGATGCCGCGTTTGCCGATGCGGAGCATTTCCTTCAGGATGATGTCCGGCCGCTGCACGGACTGGATCGTACGGCTCAGGATCACGTAGTCGTAGGAATCGTCGCGGAAATCGGTCAGGGCTGTGTCGAGGCTGGCGTGGATGACCGGAATGCCGCGGGCGGCGCATTCCAGGATCTTCTGCTGGTCGCGCTCCACGCCCGTGACTTTGGCGTGTTTGAGGGTCTTCAGGGCATACAGGAGCCTCCCGGACCCGCAGCCGAGGTCCAGGATATGCGCGTTCTCCGGGATCATGTCGCGGATGGCGGCCAGATCGGAACGCTGAAGCTGTATCTCGTTGTTGTTGAATTTGACGTTCATTGCGGCGGCTCCCACGGCAGATTGGTCAGGTAACTGGAAATAAGGGAACCGAGCGATTCGGTCTCCAGCAGGAATGCGTCGTGCCCGTACGACGACTGGATGTTGCAGTAGGTCACGTCGTTGCCGTTGTCCAGCAGGGCGCGGACGAGCTCCTTGGACTGGTAGGCGGGGAACAGCCAGTCGCTGGAGAAGGACACGATGAGGAACGGCGTGGTGACGGGCTTCAATGCGCCGGACAGATCGCCTTCGGCGCTGTCCGAGAGGTCGAAATAGTCGATCGCACGCGTGATGTACAGGTAGGAATTGGCGTCGAACCGCTCCACGAACTTCGAGCCCTGATGCGCCAGATAGCTTTCGATGCGGAAGTCTTTCGAAAACGCGAACTCGTAGTTGGACGCGGGCGATTCCTGAAGCGCGCGCCCGAACTTGTGGTTCATGGACTCGTCGCTCAGATACGTGATGTGCGCCAGCATGCGGGCGGTGGCCAGGCCTCGCTGCGGCTGCTCATCGTAATTGCCGTCCAGCCAGTGCTGGTCGTTCATGATGGCTTCGCGGCTGACCCAGTTGAACGAGATGCCCTGCGAGGAAACACGGGCCGTGGTCGCGATGGCGATGGTGCCGTTGACCGCCTCCGGGTAGGAGACGCCCCACTGTAGCGCCAGCATGCCGCCCATGGAGCCGCCAGCCACGCAGAACCATTTTCTGATCCCGAGGTGGCGCATGAGGCGTTCCTGCGCCCGCACCATATCCGAAATCGTGATGATCGGGAAATCCATGTCGTAGCGCCGCCCGGTATCCGGGTCGATGCTGCGCGGCCCAGTGGAGCCGGAACACCCGCCGATGATGTTGGAGCAGACGACGAACAGCTTGTTCGTATCGAACGGCTTGCCGGGTCCGACCATATCGTCCCACCAGCCGGGTTTCCTGTCGTCGGGAGAATGATACCCCGCGAGGTGGGCGTCGCCGGAGAGCGCGTGTTCGACAAGCACGGCGTTGTCAGCTTCGGGGGAGAGCTTGCCATAAGTCTCGTAGCGGATCACGACGCCTTTGAGGCTGCGTCCGCAGTCGAGGGGGAGTTCTTCCTCGAAAACATAGTCGGAAGGCTGGACGATCCCGACTGAACTGCTGCAAGTTTCCTCTTCCATGATGAACTCCCATCCTCCGCACGGAGCGGAGAAAACGAATTGACTTCAGATAAAACGGAGCCGGGTCTGTCAGGGACTCCGGCTCCGGAAACAGCGATGCGCCGATCAGGCAAACGAACGGCCGCTGAGCGCCTTGAGAGCGCCGAGATATTTCTCGCGCGTCTTGGCGATGACGTCCTGGGGCAGTTCGGGCGCCGGGGGCGTCTTGTCCCAGTCGAGCGATTCGAGATAGTCGCGGACGAACTGCTTGTCGAGGCTGGGCGGATTGCCGCCGACGACGTACTCGGCCTTCGGCCAGAAACGGCTGGAATCCGGGGTCAGGACCTCGTCGATCAGGATGATCTCGCCGTCATCGAGTTCACCGAACTCGAACTTGGTGTCCGCGAGGATGATCCCGCAGCGTTCCGCGTGCTGGGCGGCGTCCTTGTAGATGCGCAGGGAGAAGTCGGACAGGCATTCCGCCTTTTCTTCGCCGATGAGCTCGCAGGCTTCCTCGAACGTCACGTTCTCGTCATGCCCCTCCTCGGCTTTCGTCGAGGGGGTGAAAAGCGCCTTGTCGAGCTTTTCGGACTGGCGATAGCCTTCGCGCACCTCGTATCCGCCGACTGTACCGTAGCGCTTGTACTCTTTCCAGCCGCTGCCGGTCAGGTAGCCGCGCACGATGCACTCCATCGGGATCGGCTTGACTTTGCGCACGATCATCGCGCGTCCGTCGAGGTCCTTGTCGTACTTCCTGAGGAACTTCGGGAAGTCGCTCACCTCGGAGCAGAGCAGATGATTCTGCGCCCACGAAATATAATCGAACCAGAACAGCGACATCTGCGTCAGAACGCGTCCCTTGTCCGGGATGCCGTTCGGCATCACGCAGTCGAAGGCGCTGATGCGGTCGGTCGCTATGAATAAAAGGGAATCCCCGAGGTCGTAAACGTCTCTTACCTTACCCCTATGGGGTCGCGGGAGTTCGGGAATGTCGGTTTCGAGCAGAGCTCCGTTCGAGTCATATTTCATAAAGTCAGGGTCACTTTCACGCGATCGACAGGATCTTCACCTGGGTGAGTTCCTGGCGGTGGCCTTTGCGTTTGCGGCAGCCTTTGCGACGTTTCATCTTGAATGCGATCAGCTTCGGACCGCGGAACTGTTCCACGATCTCGGCTTCGACTTTGGCGCCGTCCACGAGCGGAGCGCCGACGGTGAGGTCGGAGCCTTCGCCCTTCGCAAGGACTTCCGTAAAGGTGATCTTCGCGCCGACTTCGCCTTCAATGCGTTCAACGGCGACGACGTCCTGTTCCTGGACTTTCAGCTGTTTGCCGCCGGTTTTGATTACTGCGTACATTTCTCAATCTCCTGGTTGCAGGTGTATGTGTGAATTTGTTTTTTTGCTAAAAATAAACGTTTTAATATAGCTCCATTTTCCAATTCTTCAAATCATTTTCCGTTTTTTTCTGAAAAATGACCCGTCCGCGCCGCTTTTTCCGTCTTTTTTGCGATTTGCGGAGCCGACGGAAGAAACCGGAATGGGAAGATGGACCTCGCCCGGATCAGAGGCAGGAAGCCGCGAATTCCACGGCGTTCTCGAAGATCACGCGGCCTTCTCCCCACGCGGGGAGCCTGCCTTCGATCTTCGCCGTCTGCCAGTCCGGCGCATTGAAAGGCGACAGGAAGGCTTCCGGGTGCGGCATGAGGCCGAAGATGCGGCCGCTCTCGTCGCAGATGCCCGCGATGTCGTTCAGCGAGCCGTTCGGATTCTCCGGGAACCCCTTGGCGGGCGTGCCGTCGGCGGCGCAGTAGCGGACCGCCGCGAGATGGGCGGATTCGATGCGGGCGAGCACGTCCGGATCGGCGACGAATTTGCCTTCGCCGTGGCGGATGGGCATGCGGATCACGTCGATGCCGCGGGTGAAGACGCACGGGGATTCCGGATCCGCCTTCAGCGTGATCCAGTCGTCGCGGAAGACGCCGCTGTCGTTCTCGGTCAGCGCCGCCTGCTGGGTCAGGTACTGGCCGTCGAGCGCGGGCGCCAGGCCGAGGCGGGTGAGCGTCTGGAACCCGTTGCAGATGCCGATCACGAGCTTGCCGTCGGACACGAACTTCTTCAGGTCGTCCGTCAGCTTGAATTTCAGTTTGTTCGCGAACACGGTGCCGGACCCGAGGTGGTCGCCGAACGAGAATCCGCCGATCAGCGCGAGGATGTGGAATTCGCCGAGCGTGCGCTTCCCCGCCAGAAGGTCGTTCAGGTGGACCTGTTCCGCGGTCGCGCCGCAGGAGGCGAACGCCGCCGCGGTTTCCTTCTCGCAGTTCAACCCTGCGCCGGTAATGATCAGGACTTTGACTTGTTCGCGTTTACGCATGTCTGCCGCCTTTCGGAAAAAAAGTGTGAAAAAATCAATGCGTTATAATTTACTTCCGTTTCCGGGAAAAGCAAGTCCGGCGGCAAAGGTTTCCCGATTTTCAGGCGACTCTCCGGCGCCTGCCGCGTACGCCGTTCCACGTGATTCCGCCGAAAAAGCCGGATGCTTCTTGAAATCGCAGCCGCCGGAGGGTATAGTAACAAAACACGTTTTTTTCTCAGAACCCGCCCATCAGGAGCTCCGCTTACCATGATCTCACGCAGACGCATCGCCTTCCCGCTTTTCGGACTTTTCTTCGCCGCGCAGGCTATCGCGCAGGGCGGGGCCGCCGCGCCTGCCGAGATCAAAGTGGAGGTCCCGTCTTCCATCCCGAAATGGGGCTTGTTCGAGGCGAAGATCACCGGTCTGCCCGCCGACACAAAGAGCGTCGGGGCTGTTTTCAATTTACAGGGAGCCGGCAGGGCTGACTTCTCCGAGGGCTTCCGCGACGGCAATGTGTGGCGCGTACGGTTCATGCCCTCGTCGCAGGGCAAGCACGAATATACGCTCAAATCAGATGAAGGCTGGGAGTATCGCGGAGAATTCGAGGCGACGGAGCCGGAGCCCGGCATGCACGGCCCGGTCAGCGTCGCAAAGAAACACCATTTCGTCCACGCCGACGGCACGCCGTTCTATCCGGTCGGCACCACATGCTATGCGTGGCTGAACCAGCCCGAATCTGTCCGCAGGCAGACCGTCGAAACCCTGTCCAAAGGATACTTCAACAAGATCCGGTTCTGCATCTTCCCGAAGCACTACGTCTTCAACGAGAAGGAGCCCGACCTGTACCCGTTCCTGCTGAAGAAGGACAGCGACAGGGAATACGACTGGGACTACACGCGGCCGAATCCGGCGTATTTCGCGCGCATCGACGAAGCGGTCGAGACGCTCGGCAAGCTCGGGATCGAGGCCGATCTCATCCTGTTCCACCCCTACGACAAATGGGGATTCAGCAACATGCCGGCCGAGGCGAACGATTTCTACCTGGCCTACATGGCGGCCCGCTACAGCGCGTATGCGAACGTCTGGTGGAGCTTCGCCAACGAATACGATATCCTGAAGGACAAGACGGTCGACGACTGGGAGCGCTACGCCGCGCTCATTCAGGGAAAGGACCCGTACGGCCACCTGCGGAGCATCCACAACTGCGTCCCGTTCTACGACTACACGAAGCCATGGATCACGCATTGCAGCATCCAGCGGCAGGATTTCTACGTCTGCGCCGAGCTCACCGACCAGTACCTCCGCAAATACGGCAAGCCGGTCGTGCTCGACGAAATCCAGTACGAGGGCGACATCCCCTACATGTGGGGCAACATCGCCGGGCCGGAGCTCGTTCGGCGGTTCTGGGAAGCCACGGTCCGCGGCGGCTACGCCACCCATGGCGAGACTTACGTCGGGCACGACGACATCCTGTGGTGGAGCCACGGCGGCAAGCTCTGGGGCGACAGCGCCCCGCGCCTGAAGTTCCTGAAGGAAATCCTGTACCAGACGCCCGGCCTCGGACTCCGCCGCACCACACAGGAATGGGACGACCTCGCGGCCTGCGCCGAGGACGACCCGGACTACCTGCTTTTCTACTTCGGCCGCAACCGCCCGAAATACCGCGACTTCAACAAGCTCGACCCGGACGCCTCCTACCATGTGGAGGTCATCGACACGTGGAACATGACCATTGACGACCGCGGGATCTTGAAGGGGCGCTTCCGCCTCGACCTCCCCGGAAAGGAATTCACCGCCATCCGCGTGGTGAAGGTGAAGGACGAATGAGGCCGCTTTGAGGCGAAACCGGCAAACCCTTTCCTAAGAAAACTTACCCTCCGGCGGGCATGCCGCCGGACACAAACAGGAGACCGATATGAACTTTTACGACAAACTCCGCGCCGCCTGGCAGGCCAACGATTCGCTGGTCTGCGTCGGGCTCGACCCGGACCCCGCCAAGCTCCCCGCCTGCGTGAAGGGCCTCGACAAGCCCGTGTTCGCGTTCAACAAGGCCATCATCGACGCAACGAAGGACCTGGTCTGCGCCTACAAGCCGCAGGCCGCGTGCTACGCCGCGCAGGACGCCGACGACCAGCTCGCCGAGACCATCCGCTACATCCATGAGGTCGCGCCGACCATACCCGTCATTCTGGACGCCAAACGCGCCGACATCGGCAACACCACGCGCATGTACGCCGCCGAGGCGTTCGAGCGGTATCAGGCGGACGCCGTGACCGTGAACCCGTACATGGGCATGGACGCCATCAAGCCGTTCCTGGACTGCGCCGACAAGGGCGTCGTGGTCCTCTGCCGCACCTCGAACGGCGGCGCGAAAGAGGTCCAGGAGCTCGTGCTTCAGAACGGCGAACTGCTCTACCAGTATCTCGCCGAACGCATCTCGACAGTGTGGAACTACAATCACAACGTGCTGCTCGTGACCGGGGCCACCTGCCCCGCCGAACTCGGCGAGATCCGCAAGCGCGTCGGCGACTCCGTGGCGCTGCTCGTGCCGGGCATCGGCGCACAGGGCGGCGACCTGGAAGGCGTACTTCGAAACGGCCTCACTGCGGAAAAGACGGGGCTGGTCATCAACTCTTCGCGCGGGATCATCTTCGCCTCGAACGGCGAGGACTTCGCCGAAGCGGCCCGCCGCGAGACGCTGAAGCTTCGCGACGCCATCAATGCGTTCCGGCGCTGAGCGGCTCGAAAAAAGACTCTGAAAAAAGAACCCGGGGCGGCGCGGACCTCATCCGCACCGCCCCGATTATTTGCGGGAAACCGTTTTTTCCGCTCCGTTCACGGGCGGAACTTCACCGCATCGAAGAACAGGCCGGACGCCCGGATCAGGAAATCGTTGTCGATATCCTTCTGGTAGGCCTGGCGACCGGCGACGACCTCGAACGTGTATCCGGGGTGTTTGGGATCGATCATATTGAACCCGTGCACGGCGATGACCTTGCCCGGCTCGGCCAGGCGTGCGACCACATCGTATTCGACGCAGGGGAAACCGTCGTGCGTGGTGATCTTCGTGTCATAGCTGATGGTGCTTTTGTTCGAGCTGAACTTGTCGCGGTAGGACTGCTGGGTCTCGGTCAGGTTTTTCTTTCCCTCAGGGTTCTGCGAGTAGACGGCGCGGCCGAAGAAATCGGTTTCAAGCGGCAGATTCCGCACAAAGAACTCGGCGTTGTTGGAGGAGTTTTCAAGCGCGGGCGCGTAGTACCGGACCACCTCGTCGCGCGGGATGACGATCTCGAAAAACTCGTACTTGAGCGTTTCGTAGTCGTCAAACGGGATGATGTACATGTCCAGCGAAGTGTCGTAGACCAGATACTTCTTGTGTTCCTCGAAGCGCGTGCCGATCTTCGGCACCTCAAACGAGGTGGATGTGCAGGCAGTCAGCAGGAGAAGGCCGAGCGCAGCCGGAAGATAACCGAATTTGAGTTTCATGAACGGAAATCCTTTTTTGTTTGACGGTTAAATGACCGGGCGGAACTGCGCCTGCCCGCGCACCAGGTCGATGCTGTCCGGCGCGATGTAGATGAAGTCGCCGGGACGGTACCCGGTATGGCCGCTGTCCATCCGGGCGGAATAGCGTCCGGCGTTGCGGCGCGTGACGCGGGTGCGGAAACGCGAGGACGGGACGAATCCGAGCATGCCGAGTTCGGGGATCTCGCACATGAGCCCGGACGACGTGACCTTCTGGATGATCGCTTCGTACATGGTGGTGTTTTCGAGAGCGCCGCTGTTCTTCAGGAAATGAAGCTTCAGGCGGTCGTTCGCCGCATAGAAGGCGTTGTCGTTGCGTTCCTCCTTCTTCGAGCACAGCACGGCGATCTCGGCGAGCATGCGCTTGGACCGCAGCCGCTTGTTCAGATCGAGGGCGAGGAGCTGCTGGTGGAGCGCCAGGTCGGGATAACGCCGGATCGGGCTCGTGAAATGCGAATACCGCGTCTTCCCCAGGCCGAAATGAAGCTCCGGGAGCTCGCTGTAGGACGCACGGGCCATCGCCCGCAGGAACCGCGACAGGATCACCGGCTTGCGATGGTCGTCAGGGAGCTTTTCGAGGAATTTCATGCAGGCGGCGCGGCCGGAGGAAAGGTCGCCCGCGGAAATGCCGAACGCCTCGGAGACGAACGCCTCGAACTCGTCGAGTTTCTCCGGGTCGGGCTCCGGGTGGATGCGGAACAGACCGCCGACGCCGCGTTCGATGAGCTCGTTGGCCACGGCGGAGTTCGCCGCGAGCATGCACTCCTCCACGATGCCGTCCGCGGCGCACGGGACGCGGCGCAGCAGGCCTTTGATCTCGTACGTGGATTCGTCGCAGAGGACTCGGATTTCGGGCACATCGATCCAGAGGAACTGTTCATGGGCCGCACGCCAGCCGCGCATTTTCTTCACGAGCTTGTGCAGCAGCAGCACATTTTCCATATCCTGCTTATTCCAGCCCTTCGGACGTTTGTCCGGGGCTTCGAGGAACGCCTGGACCGTGTCGTAATCAAGGCGGCGGTTCACCTTCACCAGCGAATGCACCCGGCGCGAGGACAGGACCTTGCCGTCGCGCAGGCGAACGGTGAAGACCACGCTGTGGGCCGGAGAAAGGATCCTTTCGCGGAGGCTGATCTTTGCGGTGAGCGGCTTCGGAAGCATCGGCAGGAACCGTCCGGGAAGATACGAGGAGAACGAGCGGTACGCGGCGGCCTTGTCGAATTTGGAGCCGGGGCGAATCCAGACGGCGACGTCCGCGATGTGGACGCCGAGCGTGATCTCGCCCGGCTTCGCTCCGGGTGCGATGGAGATGGCGTCGTCGAAATCGTGCGCGTCCGCCGGGTCGATCGTGAGCGTGTAGAGGGAGGAAAGGTCTTCGCGTTCGATCTCGAGCGGCGTGATCTTCAGCGCGGCGGCTTCGTCCTCGGCCGTGTAGGCCGGGGGCAGCCCGAACTCGGACACGATGGCATCCAGGTCGTGCGCCACATCGCCCGCGGAACCGAGCGAACGTTCCACATGGCCGCGGAGCTGTTCCGTGTGATGGGCGCCGTCGTCGAGGAGGCGCACCTGCACCCAGTCGCCCTTTTTCGCGTTGCGGGGGGCGGAATTCACGCGGATGGTCTCCGGCAGGTGCTTGTCGAGCGGGCGGATCTCATGCAGGGTCTCCAGCCGTCCCACGACGAACTCGCGGTTGCGGGCGGAAACGGACACGATGCGGCCGACCGGACCGGCTTTCCGCTTGGAGAACTGGTAATCGCGTTCGTCCGGAATCTGCTCGACTTCGACCGTGTCGCCATCCAGCGCGTGGCCGGTGTACTTGCGGGGGATGAAGAACTCGAGCGGAGGTTCGCCGGATGTCCGGACAAAGCCGAAACCTGCCGCCGCCGAGGAAAAGACGCCATTGTAGAGGACGCGCCGCGGAGCGCGGTCCTGCCTGGAATGTTTTTTCGATTTCGCCATGATGAAAAGCCTTTCTTCCTGTTAAACTACTCCGAAAAGCCAGAATTTCAAATCTTTTTCCGCATTCTCGGCCTTTTTTTATTGCACTTTTTTGTTTTTCGTGTATATTTTCTAAACAGGACCCTTTTCGCGCGGATATTTCAGGATGTGCGCGGACGCACGAACCGGGGCCCGCGGGACCGCTCGCGCAAACGTTGCGCACACGGTGCCACCCCGCTCCGGGAAACCGGGCAAAATCGTTTTTTCTGTTCAGATCCTGGAGGAAATGCATGCCAGACAGCATCGTCAAGAAAACAGTCCGGTCGTTCCGGAAGATGAAGAAGGACGGCGAGAAGATCGTGATGATCACCGCCTACGACGCGCCGACCGCGGCGTTCGCCGAGGCCGCCGGGATCGACTTCATCCTCGTGGGCGACTCGCTTTCCATGAACACCCTCGGATACGCCGACACGATCCCCGCCACCATGGACGTGATGGTCCATCACGCGCAGTGCGTCCGGCGGGGCGCCCCGAATACCTTCATCGTCGGCGACATGCCGTTCATGACCTGCCACCTCGGCGTGGAAAATACGCTCCGCGAAGCCGCCCGCTTCATGCAGGAGGCCGGATGCGACGCCATCAAGCTCGAATGCACCCCGTCCACCCTGCCCTCCGTGCGGGCGCTGGTCGAGGCCGGGATCCCCGTGCAGGGCCACATCGGCCTGCTGCCGCAGTCTGTGAAGACGTCCGGCGGCTACCGGGTGCAGGGACGCGGCGAGGAAGAAGCCGCCGAGCTGATCGCCCGCGCGAAGGAGCTTGAGGAGGCCGGCGTCTTTTCCATGGTCCTCGAATGCGTCCCCGCCGAGCTCGCTGCGAAGATCACCGCCGCCGTCGGCGTGCCGACCATCGGGATCGGCGCGGGACCGGACTGCGACGGCCAGGTGCAGGTCATCAGCGACCTGCTCGGCTACACCGAGGGTTTCCTGCCGAAACATGCCAGACGGTTCTGCCACGCGGGGACCGTGGCGCAGGAGGCCATCGCAGCATACATCGCCGAGGTCAAAGGGAAGACATTCCCCGCCCCGGAAAACTGTTTCTAAGTCAATTCAACTCACTCCGGCAAGAAAGGAGCTTTCCCCATGAAACATCTCGCCATACTCGCAGCCGCCACGCTCGCGGTCCTCGCCTCTCTCGCCTGCCCGGCGCAGGACGCCGCATCCGCGAAGATCGACCCGAAAGCCGAGGAAGTCGCCCTGCCCGCGCCCGCCAAGACCGGCGGCATGCCCCTGATGCAGGCCCTCGCGGAACGCAAGACCATCCGCGACTACAAGCCCGGCGAACTCGATGCCGCCACGCTTTCCGAAATCCTTTATGCAGCAGTCGGCGTGAACCGTCCCGACGGCAAGCTCACGATCCCGACCGCGCTGAATATGCAGGACATTGTGGTCTACGCCGCGCTGCCGGGCGCCGTCTACCGCTATGACGCGAAGGCGAACAAGCTCGTGAGGATCGACGCTGGCGACTTCCGCGCGGAACTCATCACGCGCAAGGACCTCGCGAACAATTCCGCCTGCATCCTCGTTTACGCCTCCGACACTTCGAAGAACCGCACGCCCGAGACCAAGTTCTCCGCCATCCATGTCGGCGAAGCATCGCAGGACGTCTACCTCTACTGCGCCTCGAAGGGACTCGGCACCGTCTCCCTCGGCATGTACGACGAAAAGGGCGTCCGCAAGGTCTTCAAACTCGATGACAAGATGACTGTGATCCTCGCTCAGGCCATCGGATTCCCTGCAAACTGACTTTCCCGCGGAGATTCACACCTTGGCGGACGAACTCAAAAAGACTTCCGAAGAAGCGAACGGCACACCCCAGGGCGGACAGCCCTCCGGTCAGTCGTCCGCCGCAACACCCGCGCCGGACGCCGGACCGGAACGCACGCTCGTCATGGACGCGAGCCCCGACAAGACCATGGTCATAACGGACGAACAGGTCGACAAGACCATGGTCATAACGGACGAACAGGTCGACAGGACTATGGTCATAGGGGACGACGATCCCGACCGCACCATCGTGCTGAACGAGGCGAACGGCGTCACGCGTGCCAAGGCGCATGCGGGCGGGGCCCGGTCCGTTTTCGACGACACCCGGGCACGCATCCAGACCATCCTGCACAATCCGACCTCGATCCTGTCCGCGTTCACCGGGACGGGGAAACGCGATGTGGGCAAAAAGATCGACAAGCTGGACCGCCACCGGGAACGCGCCGGAGTCGACCGGATCGAGGAATCGCAGGCGCATCTGAATGACCTGGAAGACCGCTTCGAGATCGAACGCAAGCTCGCGGAGGGTTCCCGTTATGTGGTCTCCGTCGGAGAAGACCTCGGCCTTGAACGCCAGGTGGCGATCTATTCGCTGCGCGACGAGAAGCTCCTGGACCCAAACGAACGCTCCAGTTTCGTCGCCGAGGCGGAGATTTCGGCCCAGCTGGACCATCCGTCGGTCCTGCCCGTCTACTCCGTCAGCCGCGACTACCGCGGCGGACTGCACTCCGCCGTGAAGCTGACCGACGGCACCGACCTTCGCAAATACCTGAACAGAGTCGTCTCGCATTACCGCAGCGACGGTTTCCATGCGGCGGAGGAAACGGCTGCGCTGGCATTCCGCCTTGAACTCATCCTGGGCATCAGCGACGGCCTTGTCTATGCCCACAGCCGCGGCGTGGTCCACGCCAATCTGCACCCCCAGAATATCCTGATCGGCGAGTATCACGAAGTTTACATCAAAGGCTGGGGCTTCGCACAGATCGCTTCCGGCGGAGACATATCTCCGGCAGATCCGGCAGCTCAGCCCCCTCAGACATCCCATAAGAAAGGCAAGGTGCCCGAGCTTACCGACCCGCGCTTCGTCGCCCCGGAACTCGTCTCCGGCGCGGATCCGTCCGTCCGTTCCGACGTCTACGCGCTCGGCATGATGCTCTACGAGACCGTTACGCTCCATGCGCCCTTTCAGGACAATTCCGCCCCGGAAGTGCTGGAACACCTCCGCAACGGCGAAACGCCCCCGATCGAACACCGGTTCGGCGGCGCCATCGACCCGGACATGCGGGCGATCATCCAGAAAGCGATCGCGCCCGATCCGGAAAAACGCTATCCGACCATAAACGACCTGGCCGAAGACATCCGCCGGTTCTTGCACTCCGAGGAGGTTTCCGTCCGCAGGATCAGCTTGTCGAAACGCTTCGCGAAACTCATCCGGGCGCATCACCGCGGCATGTTCTTCTGCTTCCTGACGCTCATCGTACTGCTCGGGGCGATCTTCGCCTACAACATCCTCAACGACGTCCGCCGCGCCCGTATCTCCTACCTCGACGACCATGTGCTCGGCAGAGCCCAGGCTTCGTGCCGGAAGACTGCCCACGAGCTCAACCTTCAGGCGGAAAAATTCAACGGCATGCTCCTCTCCATCAAGGCCGAAACCGAATTCCTCCTGTCCAATCACCTGAAAAACGACATCATGACCAACCGGTATCTGGTCCCGCCCGACAAGGCGGCCGGCGCGATCCAGGCCGAATACTCGGCATCCTACGGCGACAATGTAAGCTTCCGCAAGATCGAGTCGGGACGCGCGGAAGACCTGGACGATCCCAAGTTCATCCGCCTCGGATTGATCCAGCCCACCCTCTTCCGCTACATGCTGCTGGCGCCCCTGAACGCCTACGTCACAAAAGAAGCTCAGGACAAGCAGATCCGCCGCCTGACGCAGGACGACTGCCCGATTTACCGTTTCCAGATCCTGCTGGCCGACGGTTCCTCCCTGTATTATCCCTACACGGAGAAACCCGAACCGCCGCATTACCCGGATTCCGCGAAACCGGAAAACCAGCCCCCCCGCGAAACCGACTGGTACCGCCATGCCGTCGCCGCACGAAACAAAACGGCGTTCTGGGACCTCCCGGTCAAACTGAATGACGGACGCGTAGTCCTGCCGGTTTCGATCTCCCTGGGAACGGCGGACAAACCCGAAGGAGCCGCCGCGGTCCTCGTTTCCGGACGCTACATCGACCGGATCCTGAGCAACGCGGAAAACCGCCCGTTCGGCATGGAAGCGCAGTATTTCATCTCGAACGACGGAGACATCAAGATGCAGCGCATTTTCAAAAACGGCCCGGACAAGACTCCCGACGTGGGGCTGGAACAGGGACGCTATCCCGACCCGTGGCTGACGGACTGGCTGAAGGAACACGAGAAGCAGAACCGGGAATTCGGAGCGGTGATCCGCAAAGACCACGTCTTCTGCTGCGCGTTCGTCCCCGCCATGGACGGCTGGTATATCGAAATAATCCGCCTGCGGGACTTCCTGCGCGGCATCGCCCCTGAGGCAAAAGGAGGTCTGAAATGAACCGCGGCGCCACATCGGGCAAAGTCAATACCGTGACCTCGATCGCGGTCGGACTGAAGAACCTTAATCGCGGACAGGATGCCACGGTTACATTCACGCACGTGGACAAATCAGAAATCCGGTTCGACGACAAACTCGACGTGAAGCTGGAAGACCTCAATGCCGAATACCTGCCGGGCAAAGTCTTCGCCGAGGGCGGCCAGGGGATCATCCGCGAGGGCGTCGACATCAACCTCCGCCGCCTCGTAGCCATCAAGACCCTGAAGGCGCAGCCCGACGACCAGTTCACCCGCGGCCAGTTCATCCAGGAAGCCCGCGTCACCGCCCAGCTCAGCCATCCGGCCATCATCCCGATCTACTCGCTGAACACCGACGAAAATGACGGACTTCACCTCGTGATGAAGCTCGCAGACGGCAAGACCCTGAAAAGCTACCTCGAACAACTCGACCACGAATACGCCACCTCCGGCATCGGACAGTTCGACGAGCACAAATCCCTGATGTACCGCCTGGAGATCATCCTGCGCGTCTGCGATGCCCTGGACTACGCCCACAATCGCAACATCATGCACTGCGACCTCAAACCGGAGAACATCCTCATCGGCGAATTCCGCGAGACCTATATCATGGACTGGGGCATCGCCCACCAGATCATGGAACCCGGCTACGACCCGGCCACCTGGGTAAAGCCGAACACCATTTCCGGCACCCCGCGCTTCCTCTCCCCCGAGGCCATCCACGGCGAACACACCGACCAGAGGGCGGACATCTACGCGCTCGGGCTCATTCTTTTTGAAGTCACTACGCTCAAGGAAGCCTACATGGCGCGGACCAGCGCCGAAGTCGTCTCTCTGATCCGCGAGGGCAGGATCGCCGAGACCAAGCACAAATACGGCGCGAAGATCGACCCCGACCTGAAAGCGATCATCGCCAAGGCCACCGCCTACGACCGGGAAAAACGTTACCAGACCGTCCGCGAACTCGCATCCGATCTCCGCCTCTTCATGGGCGGCGAGGAGACCACGGCCAATCCCCGCCACCTCTTCGGCAGGATCACGTCGTTTGCCGTGCATCACAAACGTGCCACGCTCGCTTTCGCCGTTTCCTGCATCCTGCTGCTGCTCTTCTCGATCGGCATCACGTGTTACCGCCGAATCAACGAAATCAATTCCGTTCGCAACTACAACCGCGAACTCGGCGAATCGCTGATCCGCTCCAACATCTGCGCGGAATACATCGAGACGAACATCACACGCAACGCGCAGTTCCTTTCCTCTGTGACCGCGGAATACATCTTCCTGTCCGAAACGGATACGGGCGATGGAGAGATCCCGGACGGCATGGTGCCCGTTTCGGACATGCGGTCCAATGCCGGAAACCCGCCCCCCTCGTTCCAGTATTCGCCCATCTACCACCGCAAGATCGACTTCTCGCATTTTGCCCACAAGACTGCCCACGGCGACAATTTCACGGACAAGGAAAAAAACCGTCTGCACATCCTGTCGCATCTGCGGAAGACCGTCATGAACGTTTTCACGGAACGTCTCCCCGCCGAACTCGCAAACGCCTCCCCCGATGAACGGGACGAATATCTCCGCATCACGGGCATCCCGCTCCATCTGCTGCTCTTCGGATTCCCCGACGGCCAGTACGTCGTCTTCCCCGGCAGCGGCTCCTACAAACCCGACTACGATCCGCGCAAACGCACCTGGTACAAAAACGCCGTGGAGAACAGCGACGGCGGCTTCATCTGGACCAAGCCCTATGCCGGCAATACCGCCGAAGCGGGCTATCTCCTTTCCTGCGCCGTGCAGATGCTGGACACTTCCGGCAGGTTCCTCGGCGTCGCGGGGTTCGACCTGAGCCTGAAGATCATCATCCGCGAACTGAAAACGCACGGCAACACCGGAAACAACGTCATCGAAAAGACGCTGCTGAGAGATGACGGCCTCATCCTGCTCTCCACCGGCGCACGCTTCGCCAACGCCATGGAAACGAACAAGGAGGACACCCTGACCATCCACTTCGAGGAAGCAGACCTCTTCGACCAGTTCAAGACACTCAAATACGGCACCATCACCCGCGAGGAGAACGGACGCAACTACCTCTACTGCATCAACTATCTCCCCAGCCAGGACTGGTACTATTTCGAGAAGATCGACATCACCGCCGTCTCCAGGCCGGGCGTCTTCTGAGCTGGAAGCCCCCCGCGGATACAGGCATGCCTGTCCAGTGAAAAAAACCGTCCGGCTTTCCCGTGACAGGGTTCAAAAACGAAGCCCTCCGGCGCGTTCTCAGGCGCAGCGGAGGGCTTTTTCATGCCGCCGTGCTTCGGATTCCCGGCGGCGGGAAGGAATGACGGGGATCATTCCTCTTCGTAAAGGGACTTCAGGAGGGTGCGGAGCGACCGCGCCATGATCTCGCGGTCGGTTTCCGGGATCTTCGACATCGCCTTCGCCACGCGGTCGCGCAGGTATTTGGAGATCACTTCGAGGCTCCTCTCGGCATTCTCCGAAATCGAGAGATGCACGACGCGGCGGTCGTCCTTGGACGTGGTCCGGCAGACCATGTCGCTCTTCACGAGGCTGTCGATCATCTGGGAAACGCCGCCGGACGTCACGCCGAGCTCCTCGGCCAGGTCGCGGATGCTCACGGGTTCGCCGTGGGCCTGCGCCAGGTAGGTCAGCACGCGGATGCGGGAAAAAGTGATCTTCTGGCCGGGCGCGATGTCCGGACACTCCTCGAGCAGCAGGTTCAGCATCTTGGCGTTGCTGCGTATGATCAGCCGCCAGACGTCCCCGGCTACGTCGCCGGAATTCGGCAGGGGAAACAGAAGCTTTGTTTCATTCGTGTCTTTCTTGCTCATGAACGCCTCCTCAGTCTTTCGGGCGGTTGAGGTGTAAGATCTTCTTTCCGGTCTCGCGGACGCGCTGGAAGAAAGCGTACAGGGCCGGGGTGAACATGATGCCGACCAGCGTGGCCATGATCATGCCGGAGAACGTGGTAATGCCGATGGCCCGGCGGCTGCCGGATCCCGCGCCGGTCGCCACGACCAGCGGGAACACGCCGAAGATAAAGCTCCAGGCTGTCATCAGGACGGCGCGGTAGCGGAGGCTCGCGCCGCTCAGAGCGGATTCCACGATGCTCTTGCCGTGTTCGCGCTCCTGCTTGGCGAATTCGACCATGAGGATGGCGTTCTTGGCGGACAGGCCGATGAGCATGACCATGCCGAGCTGAGCGTAGATGCTCAGGTCGAGATGCGCGATCTTCAGGCCGATCAGAGCGCCGCAGACGGCGAACGACACGGTCAGCATCACGGGCACGGGGATCGTCCAGCTTTCGTACTGGGCCACGAGGAAGAGGTAGGCGAACATCAGGGCGAGCCCCATGAGGTAAACGATCTGGCCTTCGTTCTGGCGTTCCTGATAGCTCAGGGCGGTCCATTCCAGGTGGAACTTTTCGGGCAGGTTCGCGTTCTCCATCGCCGTCATGATGCTCTTCGAGCTGACGCCCGGCATGCCTGCCACGTTGAGGCCGGCACTGGTCATCTTGTCGAAACGGGATATCTGGCGCGGACCGACGGTGTATTTCAGTTCGCCGAACGAGGTCAGCGGGACCATTTCACCGACGTCGTTGACCACCTGGATCTCGCGGATGTCGTCAAGCGTGGAACGGTAGTCGGCGGACGACTGCATCCTCACCTTGAAGTTTCGGCTTGCCATAGTGAAGTCGTTGATGTAGAGAGAAGCGAGCTTGCTCTGAAGCGTGGTGTAGATGTTGATCGGGGGGACGCCGAGGATATGCGCCTTCTCGAAGTCGATGTCCAGATACAGCTGCGGCGTGTCGGCGTTGTACGGCGTCATGGCGAACGCGACCATGCCCGTCCCCATCAGGTCTCGCGTGAAGCTCTTCATCACGTCCGAAAGCTCGATGGGATCGACGTCGCCGATACCGCAGACCTGCGCGCTCACGCCGTTGACCGCGCCGAGGCCGTTGATGGCGGGCGGCGCGTTCACGGTGATCCGGGCGTCCGGGATAGTCGCAAGGCGCTGCTGGATCTCGTTCGTGAGCGCGGCAAGCTGCAGATCCGGCGTCTTGCGCTTGTCCCAGTGTTCCAGCGCGATGATTGCGATGCCGACGTTTTCGCCGGAACCGGACAGCATGCTGAAGGTGGAGACGGCCAGCATCGAGCGGATGCCCTTCATGTCCGAAAGCTTCTCCCGGATCTCGTTCAGGACAGCGTCCGTGCGTTCGACCGAAGCGCCGCTGGGCAGCTCCACGTTGCAGAAGAGCACGCCTTTGTCTTCGTTCGGCAGGAACGAACTCGTGGTATGCGTGAACATGTAGTAGACGCCGAACAGCACGCAGGCAAAGAGGACGATTGCCACAGGCCAGCAGCGAACGAGGAAGCCGGTGAAGAACAGGTATATCCTACGGCTGAAGTCCAGCACAGCGTTGAACGGGCGGAACAGCAGCGGCGCATGGCCGTCCGGCTTGCGCAGCAGCAGAGCGCAGAGAGCGGGGCTGAGCGTCATGGCGATGGACGTGGAGAGGCACAGCGAGATGCACATGGTGACGGCGAACTGCACATAGATCACGCCGACCATACCGCCGTAGAACGCCAGCGGCACATAGCAGGACACGGTCACGAGCGTGGTAGAGATGATGGCGGCGGTGATCTGCCGCATGGTCTTCTCCGCGGCGGCTTTCGGGCCGATGCCTTCGCGTTCCATCAGGCCCTGGCAGTTCTCGACCACCACGATGGCGTCGTCGCACAGCGAGCCGACCACGAGGATCAGTCCGAACATGGTGAGGACGTTGATGCTGTAGCCGAGGGCGTACAGGAAGGTCATGGTGCCGATCAGTGCAACCGGGATCGCGACGGACGGGATCAGGGTGGCGCGCCAGTCCTGAAGGAAGATCCACGTGATGAGCACGACCAGTCCCAGAGCCAGGATGATGGTCGTCACGATCTCCTTCATCGACACTTCGATGAACTCGGTCGGGTCGTAGGCGCTCGCCACGCTCACGCCGGCGGGGAAAAGCTTCTCCCAGCGTTTCAGTTCATCATTCACGCGCTTGACCGTGTTCATCGCGTTCGCGTCCGGCGTACGGTTGACGAGCAGCGCCACGCATGGCTTGCCGTTGAACAGGCTTCGTCCGGCGTAGGAACTGGAGCCGACTTCGACCTTCGCGACGTCGCTGAGCCGCACGATACTGCCGTCCGAATCGTGGCGCAGGACGATGTTTCCGAATTCCTCCGCGGTCTTGAGACGGCCCTTCACGTTCAGCTTGAACGACATGAAACTATTGCTCTTCTCCGTGCCGATGCTGCCGGCGGCCGCCTGGATGTTCTGCGACTGGACCGCCTGGGAAATGTCGGAGGTGGAGATGCCGAGTCCTGCCATTCTGAGCGGGTCAAGCCAGATGCGCATGGAGTATTCCTCCAGCGACATGACGGATGCGGCGGCCACGCCGTCCAGACGCGTGACGGCGTCCTTCACGTTCACGTTGACGTAGTTGTTCAGCTCCATCAGGTTCAGCGAGGTCTCGTCCGTCATGAAGACGTACACGGCGAGGATTTCGCTGCCGCGCTTTTCGACGGTGATGCCGAGCTTCGTCACGTCGGACGGCAGCTGCGGCTCGGCGTGCTTGATGGCGTTCTGCAGATTCACCATCGCGATGTCGGTGTCGGTGCCGCTCTTGAACGTCACTTCGCAGGAGTAGCTGCCGTCGTTGCTGCATGTGGAGGAGAAATACAGCAGATCGTCCACGCCGTTGATCTGGTCTTCGATCGGCATGGCCACGGTCTGGGCGATGACCTCGCCGCTGGCGCCGGGGTACATCGCCGACACGTACAGGGACGGCGGCGCGATCTCGGGGTATTCGGCGACGGGAAGCTTGGTCAGGCTGATCACGCCGGCCAGGACCATGATCAGGCTGATGACGATCGCAAAACGCGGCCGGTCAATAAAGATTTTGGAAAACATTCTTCACCGCTCCCGGAATCACTTTTTCTCTTCGGCGGGGACGATCTCGTCGCCGGGCATGACTTTGTGCGTGCCCTGATAGACGACGCGCTCGCCGGCCTTCAGGCCGGACTTGATGAGCTGATGCGTTTTCGTCATGTCGCCGAGCTCCACGGAGCGGCGTTCGATCTTGTTGCCCTCGCCCACCACATACACAAAGGTCTCGGTGGCATTGTACATCACGGCGGAGGGCGGCACGGCGGGCATTTTAGGCGCGGACTTCTTCGAGAGCGTCACGGTGACGGTGCTGCCGGGAATCAGCTTCATGTCGGCGTTCGGGAACGACGCGAACACCTGAATCGCGTCCGTCTTCACGTTCGCCTCGTTGTTCAGAAACTCGATCTGGCCGGCGGACGCGTATTCCGAGCCGTCGGCAAGTTTAAGGGAGACCTGTCCGTCGGCCTTCAGCGCGGTCAGGCTGCCGTAAGCGGACAGGAAGTCGCTCGTGCTCATGGCGAACCGCACGCGAATGGGCTGCATCTGAATGATGGTGAGGATCGGTCCGGAGGAAGGCGTGATGTAATTTCCCTCGGTATATTTGGTGACGCCGACCAGGCCGTCGATGGCCGCGGAGATCGTCGTGTACTTCAGGTTCTCCTGCGCGGTCACGAGACCGGCCTCGGCGGCGGCCTGAGCGGCCTTGAGGGCGTCGAGCGCGGACTTCGTGTTCTCCATCGAGTCCTTGCTGGCGGCGTTCGCTTCATAGAGCATCTGGTTGCGGTCGAAGCTGCTCTGCGCGTATTCCAGGCGCGCCTTGCACTCCGCGATGTTGGCTTCGGCCTCCTTCACCGCGGCCTCGTACTGCGTCTTTTCGATCAGGTACAGCATCTGCCCCTTCTTCACATAGTCGCCGTCCTTGAAGCCAAGCTTCAGGATTTCCCCGGACACGCGAGGCGTCACGTTCACGGAAGCCTGCGCGACCACCTGCCCCGTGTAACGGCGTGTCTGCACGTTGGCGGCCTCCACGACGGACGACACGCCGACGACCTGTTTGACGGCCGCGGGCATTTGGGCGAACAAAGGGAAGGAAAGTGCGGTCAGAGCGGCCGCGGCAAGAGATGCTGCTGTAACTCGTTTCATAAGGAAATAGACTCCTGTCATGGTTTTGTCGGAATGATAACAGAATACTAATATATCATGCACTAATCAATTTTTCAAATCAAATTTGTTACTCTATGCAAAAAAGGCGTTCTTTTTTTGCATGATCGCGGAGCCCCGTGCAAAATCACGGCACAAGCAGGGTCAGCAGCGCTTCGGCGTCAAGTCCGGCAATGCAGCGTCCGACCTCGAAACGGACCAGGGCGTCCCGCAGGGATTCTGCGCGGTGCGGACAGCCGGACAGGGCTTCGGCGAGCTCGGCGACCGGGGAAACGCCGAAGAAATCGCCGGTGAATCCCGCGCTCCGGATGACGCCCCGATGCACATCCAGTTGCGCCGTGACGGTCCCGCAGGGAAAACGCTTCGTGCGCGTGAAAGTGAAGTCGGGTGACGCTCCGAAGGTCCATTCCCAGGAGCGGTAGCGTTCGTCGGCGGTCCGCTCCGCCTCGCGCATCCAATTGTCCGGGATCGGGCGCGGCGCATCCGCCCCGGACTTCTCGAGGAATTTGCGCTGAAGCGCCAGCCGGAATGCCTCGCAGTCCATGTCCGGCAGGAATTCCTTCAGATTCGCCACGCGTGCGCGTACCGAGGAAACGCCTTTCGCCTCGATCTTGGCCTGAGGAGGCGTCAGGACGGCAGTCATGGCCTCCAGGTCAACGTCGAAAAGCAGCGTGCCGTGGAACAGGATGCGCCCGTCGTGAACGCGTTTCGCGCTGCCGGAGACCTTGCGATCGCCGACGAGGATGTCGTTGCGCCCGGAAAACTCCGCGCCCACGCCGAACGACCGCAGGGCATCCAGCACGGGACCGGCAAACGACGCGAAATCGGTGAACCGTCCGTCCGCTTCCGTCCCGAACGAGAAAATGGTGTAATTGAGGTTGCCGGAATCGTGATAGACCGCGCCGCCTCCGGTCATGCGCCGCACCACGGCGATGCCGTGTTCGCGGGCGTAGGCGGAGTCGAATTCCGCATACGCGTTCTGGTTGCGGCCCAGGATGACGGCGGGGCGGTTGCGCCAGAGCATGACGAACGGCGCGTCCGCCTGCGCGGCCATGATCTCCTCAAGCGCCAGGTTGTAAGCCGGATCCGTCCGTTCGTTCCAGTAGAGATCCATTGATGCCCTCCGGGTGCGGCGGCACTCAGTCTTCCGCCTCGGGGACGTCCGCGCCGCCCTGCGCGGCCGCGCGTTCGCGGGCCTCGCGGTCGAGTTCGGCGAGGATCTCGTCGACCGGCATGGTGTACTTCTTGCCGTTGTTGCAGTTTTTGCAGCAGGGGACGATGTTTCCCTTCGTGCTGCGGCCGCCGCGGGAAAGCGGCACCACATGGTCCATGGTCAGTTCGGAAGCGGGGAACTTCTTCCCGCAGTAGTGGCAGATGCCTTTCTGAAGCAGCGCCTGCCACCAGTTGGTGCGGCGGAGTTCACGCGCCTTGGCACGTTCCTTCGCGATCTGCGCGGGATCGACCCGCATGTCGAACCAGTCTTCCATCGCCCGAAACCCGCGTCAGGAAAAAGAGTATTTTTCCGCGAGCGCGGAACAGACAAGGCAGAAGATCAGCGCGAGCGGCAGGAAGACGAGTCCGCAGGACGCGGTCGCCGCCGCCTGCACCGTCAGGGCCGCGCGGAACGACACCTGAACGGCCATCTGGACACGCACGGGCGACGCCCCGGTCCGGGAGACCTGATACACCCAAAGCGCGACCAGCAGATACAGAACGCACAGCAGAATCGCAAGCGCTCCGAAGACCATCTCCGACATGGGCAGGGAGGACGAACCGAGGAAAAGCTTCGACGTGAACGCCAGCGGCACCACGGCGCAGCAGCACGCGCCCGCCAGCATCTTGCCGCCGCCGGGCCGCACCATCTTCGAGAGCGTCTCGGAACGCGTAATCTCGTTCAGGCCGCAGTAGTACAGGAAAAGGCCGACGCCGTACACCACCAGCAGCAGGACCCGCCGGAGCGTGATGTCGGGCACGATCAGGATGCCCAGCCCGAACATCAGGTCGCGCATGACGGCCATCATCACGGAAGCGCGTTTCGGGCGGTATTTGACATAGAAATTGTACGAATAGATGCTGATCAGCGCGACCAGCGTCACGAAGGAAAAACGCCACCCCAGGAAAAACGACGGCACGACCGCCGCCAGGAAACACAGCTGAGCCGCGTACGAGGCCGCACGGGGACTGATGACGCCGCGCGGCAGAGGACGGTCGGGATGCTCCGTCATGTCGATCTGGATGTCGGCCAGGTCGTTCGTGATGATGCCGAACAGCGACATGGCGGACGAAATGAAGCAGACCGTCGCGACGCCGGCGAATCCGCGGACGCTTTTCTGCGTCAGGCCGCCCGCGATCAGAAAGCCGATCAGAGGGTCGCCGGGCACGGTGAACAGATGGGGCAGACGCAGCAGCTGGAACCAGCCGCGGAGCCGTTCATGAAAGCTTGAGTTCTTCATCTTCGGGGGGTATCCTGAAAAAACGTTTGGCGTTGGATGTCGTCAGGGATGCGGTCCGCTCCGTGCTCCATCCGCGCAGGGCCGCCAGGGCGCGGGCTGTCCACGGCAGATATTCGGGGTGGTTCTCTTTGCCGCGGAACGGAACGGGCGCGAGGTAGGGGGAATCCGTCTCCAGCAGGATGCGGTCTTCCGGATAACGAAGCGCGAGCGCACGGATGTTGTCGGCCTTTTTGAAGGTGACCATGCCGCCGCATCCGAAATACGCGCCGAGCGCGGCAAACCGGTCGAGTTCGGCGAGGCTTCCGGCAAAGGAGTGGAGGACGAACCGCCCCCCTGCCCCGGCGAAATCCGAGAGCAGCGAGAACGCGTCGTCATAGGCCGCCGAACTGCCGTCCCGGTCCCGGGTATGGACCACGGCGGGCTTATCCAGGCGGAGTGCGAGTCCCAGGAAGTCCCTGAACACATCAAGCTGCTTTTGCCTCGTTTCGGCCTCGTAGTAATAATCCAGCCCGATCTCGCCGACCGCGGCGAACCGCGGAACCGCCGCGAACGCCTCGAATTCCGCCGTGCCGCACGGATGCTTCTCCACGTCCAGCGGATGAAGCCCGGCCGCGAAATACACGCGGCTGAAATGCGATGCGAATTCCGCGGCGCGGCGGCTGGAGTCAAGGTCGGAGCCGCAGAGCAGGACCCACGGTACGCCGGCCTCTTCCGCGCGGCGGTAGAACTCCGCCTCGTCGGGACATCCGTCGTCGCCGAGATGGGCATGCGTATCGAACAGGGCGGGCACCCGCGGCATCCGGTCCGGAGTCATTTGTTTTTATTGCGGTTCTTTGCCTCTTCGCGGAGGCGTTTTTCCTCTTCCTCGAGGAACTCGTCGAACTCGTCGAACTCCTCGTCGTAGTCTCTGCTGCGTTCGCCGAATGCGGAGTAATCGTCGTCGTCATCGTCGTAGTCGTCGTAGCCGTCGCCGTCCTCGTCGTCGGAGTCGCTGAGGATGTTCGACTGCGTCAGGACGGCGCCGCATTCCGGGCAGCACCCGTCTTCGGCTTCCATCTGCTTTTCATTGATCTCCGTATCGCAGTAGGGGCAGATCATGACCATGGTACAGTCTCCTTCTTATCGTTGATTGGCGGAACGTTTTCGGGGAAAACGCCCGTAATTTATATGCGGGATCGCGTTTTGTCAAACCGTTTCGCCGTTTTTTTTCGTATTTTCAGCGTTTCGCCACGAAATCCGCCCAGTACGGGGAGATCGCGCGGATCTTTTCGATGATGCCGGGCAGGACTTCCACGACCGTGTCGACGTCCTCCTGCGTGTTGTAGCGGGAGAAACTGAAGCGGATCGCGCCGTGCGCGGCGGTATAGGGCACGCCCATGGCACGCATCACGTGCGAGGGCTCGAGGCTGCCGGTGGTGCATGCGCTGCCGCTGCTGGCGCAAATACCGTGGATGTCCATGTGCATCAGGATGGATTCGCCCTCGATGTACTCGAACGAAAGGTTGGTCGTATTCGGCAGACGGTGTTCCACGTCGCCGTTCACGCGGACGCTCGGGATCGCGGCGATCAGGCGGTTGTGCAGGTCGTCGCGAAGTTTGCGGACATAGGTGTTTTCCTTGTCGAAATTCGCCATCGCGAGTTCGGCGGCCACGCCCATGCCTACGATGTACGGCACGTTCTCGGTCCCGGCCCGGCGGCCGCGTTCCTGATGGCCCCCGACGACGAACGGACGGAACCGGACGCCGCGGCGCACGTACAGGGCGCCGATGCCCTTCGGAGCGTGGAACTTGTGGCCGGACACGCTGAGCATGTCGATGTTCATGTCGCGGAGCTTGAACGGCACCTTGCCGGCGGCCTGGACGGCGTCGGTGTGGAAGAGCGCTCCGGCGCGGTGCGCCAGTTCGGCGAGGGCCTCCACCGGATACAGGTTGCCGGTCTCGTTGTTCGCCCACATCACGGAAACGACCGCTGTCTCCGCATCGATCATTTCGCGGGCGCGGTCCATGTCGAGGCGGCCGAGGCTGTCGACGGGGATCTTCACCACGGTATAGCCGCGGCGTTCGAGGTCCTTGCCGAGATTGAGGATGGCAGGGTGTTCGACCGTAGAGATCACGATCTTGCGGCGACGCACCGGGCAGACGTCCAGTGCGCTCAGGATGGCGGCGTTGTCGCCCTCGGTCCCACAGGAAGTGAAGATGATCTCGCTCGGGTCGGCGCCGAGGAATCCGGCCACTTTCGCGCGGCCTTCCTCGACCACCTTCGCCAGGCGGCCGCCGAACTTGTGGATGCTGGACGCATTGCCGTAGTATTCGGAAAAATACGGCAGCATGGCGGCGACGGCCTCCGGCGCGGTGCGCGTGGTGGCATTGTTGTCGAGATAGATGACGCGTTCTTCGCCCTGCATGGTCATGCCTCCTCGACCACGAGCCGGTCGGACAGAAATTCATGGAGCTTGCCCTGTACGAGCTTGCGGAGGGTCAGCTTGGAGTTCGGGCAGGTTGCGCAGACGCCGCGGAGCGATACCTTCACGATGTCGCCGTCGAGATCGATGAGCTCGATGCTGCCGCCGTCGCGCTCCAGCGCGGGCTTGATCTCCTTGTCGATGACCTCCTGCACTTTCAGCGCCTTCTTGACGGGCGACAGAGTATCGAAAGACGCGGTCTGCGGCTTCGCCTGTTCGGCGGGCGCATGGGCGGTGTGGTTGATCTCGTCGAGGATCTGCTGGATCTGGTCGAGGCAGGTCCCGCAGGCGCCGCCGGCCTTGGTGTACTCGGTGACCTGGGCGACGGTGGTGAGGTGGTTCAGGCGGACGACCTTGCGGATCTTGGCGTCGGTCACGCCGAAGCACTTGCAGACGATGCGGCCTTCATGGTCGTCCGGGTCGTCGGCCTTCACTTCGGGGAGCGCGAGGCCGTGTTTCTTCGCGTATTCGCCGAGGGCGGCCTGAAGCGCCTCCATGCCCATCACGGAGCAATGCATCTTTTCCTCGGGGAGTTCTCCGAGACGGTCCACGATGTCGCGGTTGGTGACGCGTGCGGCTTCCTCGACCGTCATGCCGATGACGATCTCGGTCAGGATGGACGAACTGGCGATGGCGCTGGCGCAGCCGAACGTCTTGAACTTGGCGTCCAGGATCTTATGGGTGGATTCGTCGATCTTGAGGAAGATTCTGAGCGCGTCGCCGCAGGTCATGTTGCCGACCTCGGCCTCCGCGTCGGCGTCGGCGATCTCGCCTACGTTGCGCGGGTTCAGGAAATAATCCATGACTTTGTTGTTATAGTCCCACATCGGTACTCTCCTTATCGTTAAGCGGTCCGGCTGAAAATGGCGTTTGACAGCGGCGTCCGCGTTTTGTTCCTTCGGTCTCGGTCCTCAGCGGAGTCCGACCGCCTTGCGGACCTCGGCCATCGTGGCTGCGGCGCGTTCCGCGGCGCGTTCGGCTCCGCGCTTCAGGACGGAGTCGACGTAGCCCGGGTCGGCGAGAAGCTCCTCGCGGCGTTTCCGCATCGGAGCGAAATAATCCATGTATGCGTCGAACAGCGCGAGCTTGGCATGTCCGTAGCCGTAATTTCCGGCGCGATAGCGGGCGGCCATCTCCTCCTGCTGTTCGGGCGTGGCGAAAAGCTTGTAAAGTGCGAAGATCGTGCAGGTGTCCGGGTCCTTCGGCTCCTCGAGTCCCTTGGAATCGGTCTGGATGCTCATGATCTTCTTCTTCACAGACTTCGGTTCGCCGAAGATCTCGATGGTGTTGTTGTAGCTCTTGGACATCTTCTGGCCGTCCGTGCCGGGGACCACGGCCACTTCGCCGCTGATGTACGGTTCCGGGATGGTCAGGACTTCGCCGTATTGCTGGTTGAAGCGGATGGCGATGTCGCGCGTCATTTCCAGGTGTTGTTTCTGGTCCTTGCCGACGGGCACGAGGTTGGCGTGGTAGAGCAGGATGTCGGCGGCCATGAGCACGGGGTAGGAGAAGAGGCCGTTGTTGGGAGAGAACCCCTTTGCGATCTTGTCCTTGTAGCTGTGGGCGCGTTCGAGGAACCCGACGCCGGTGAAGCAGTTCAGGATCCACATCAGCTCGCACACCACGCTCACGTCCGACTGACGGAAGAAAATCACCTTCTCCGGGTCCAGGCCGCATGACAGGAAGTCGACCGCCACGCCGCGGACGCGTTCGCGAAGCTCGTCCGCTTTCGGCTGGACGGTCAGGGAGTGGAGGTCGGCGATGAAGACGACCGCGTCGTCGCACTCCTCCTGGAGGCGGACGGTGGAGCGGATGGCGCCGAAGTAATTTCCGATATGAAGGACGCCTGACGGCTGGATCCCGGTCAAAACTCGTTTCATGGTGTTGCTGTCTTTCTGTGCCTCGGGCACGATATGGTCATAAGCCGCCGCCGGAGGTCTGAGTATCCGGCGCGGTGGATTTTTCGGTTTCGGAGCCGGCCTCGCCGGAAGCCCGGGTTTCCGCCCGGGCGGCGTCCAGCTCCTCCCTCAGCAGATTGATTTCAACCTGTCTGGCTTTCATTTTCACATCATGTTCGTTGTTTTTCCACATTGAATCGAAGAGAATCACGATGAGAATGAGAAGCAGAATGCCGAGGCAGAACAGGATGCGCTTCAGGATGCGCACGTTGCGCTCCAGCTTGTTGTTCAGGCGGAGAAGCTTGGCGCTGTAGGGGATCGAAACGGACGACGACGAGGTATTGTCAACGCCGGGCTGTTCCCCGGACATGGACGCGTCGAGTTCGCGCTTGAGGGCTTCCAGCGAGGAACGCGCTTTCCCGAGGGAATCGGATTTACGGTCGATCTCGGCGGCGCGGGCATCGAGGGCTGCTTTGCGGGCGGCCATTTCCTTTTCCATGGCGCTGCGCTGGGCGTCCAGAGCGTCTTTCTGCTTCAGGTATGCGGCGCGTTCCAGATCGGATTTCTCGATCCCGCTGCGCAGGAATTCCTTTTCGGCGATGAGCTCGTCGAGTTTTTTGTTCAGATGCTTTTCGCGGGCATCGAGCTCGGCGGCGCGGGCGTCGAGGGTCTTCTGACGGGCGGCGATGTCCGCCTGGATCCGCGCGTATTCGTCGTCTTCGTCGTAAACGCTGAGCTGGGACAGCACGTCCTCATCGTCGTCGGGCGATTCCACGTTCAGAGTCGAGGCTGTGGCGGTTCGGGTGCGTTCCATGTCGCGGTTCGTGTCCGTCGCCACGATCTTGCTGGCGTCGTTCGCCGCGAGCACGGAGGCGAAGTCGCCGAACCCGACGTTCACAGTCTTGGCGATCTTGAGGTGCGTGGCGGACGTGGTATCCGTGGGGGACGGTTTCTCCCCGCCCGCGGCGGAGTCGCCTTTTCTCAGGCAGAACCCGCAGTTCGGGCACAGGAATTCGCCCCCGCCTTCAGGCAGGGAATCAACGATGAATCCGCATTGTCCGCATTTCTTCATGGCAGTACCTCCCGGCCGCGGCCGGTCACACTTTCCGGATTTCGACTCCGCAGGGTTTGCCGTTCAGGTCGCCCTCGGGCGTTTCGCTTCCGGCGGGGATGAATTCCAGTTTCGAAGCGAGGGTTTCCGCGCAGATGTATCCGCGGCCGGATTCGAGGGCGTCGAGCAGGTCCTGTGCGGCGGTCACGCGCACTTCGATACGGTCGGAGACCTGCAGGTCCATCTCCTTGCGGAGGTTCTGAATGCGGCTCACGAGCTCGCGGGCGTAACCTTCGGCGAGAAGTTCGTCGGTCAGCTCGGTGTCGAGCGCGATCGTGAGCGAAGCGTCCGCCGCCACGCAGAAACCGGGACGTTCGGCGCGGTTGACCACGATGTCGGCTGCGCCGAGCAGGCAGGTCGCGCCGTCCTCAAGCTTCAGTTCGTACGGGGAGCCCGCCATGATGGAGGAAATCACGTGCGAGGGGAGTTTCGCGATCTCGGCGGCGAACGCCTTCATCTTCGGGCCGAGGCGGGAGCCGAGGCTCTTGAAGTTCGCCTTGGCGGAAAGGTGCACCAGGGATTCCTCGTCGCCGAAGATCTCGACCTTCTTCACGTTCAGTTCGTCGGCGATCACGCCTTCGCTCAGGGCGAGCAGGTCGCGGACTTCCGGGTCGATGGAGACCAGCACGGCGCGGGCGAGCGGCTGGCGCACCTTCAGAGAACGCTGCGTGCGGAGGAAACGGCCGAGCGAGACGGCTTTCTGCGCGAGGCTGTTCTGGCGTTCGAGCTTCTCGTCGCGGCGGAAAAGTTCCGGCTCGGGGAAGTCGCAGAGGTGAACGGATTCGGGCATGTCGTCCGTGCGGAGCGAACGGTAAATCTCCTCGGTAATGAACGGGATGAACGGCGCGGCGGCCTTCGCAAAGGTCACCAGCACGTAGTAAAGCGTGGCGTAAGCCTCGGCCTTGTCCCGGTCGTCCTGGCTCTTCCAGAAACGGCGGCGGCTGAGGCGGATGTACCAGTTCGTCAGGTCCTCCACGAACGCCTCGAAACGGTT
>Ga0310696_10000581_pt1 | contig 56406 bp, 40 predicted proteins | sample AusTroGonzalo_MG_4_FD_203885 | JGI IMG/M metagenome (GOLD analysis project Ga0310696, IMG submission 203885) | Bovine rumen microbial communities from tropical cattle in Woodstock, Queensland, Australia - Gonzalo_02 (v2) (version 2) | ecosystem: Host-associated > Mammals > Digestive system >...
TATTCAATTCGACATCATAACCACTATATTTTTTTTCAATTTTAACAATGTTGTTGTTTGGGAATTGAGCTTTCACATACTTGGAGATGGCAGAGGGAATGATGGTAGCGGGAACGGCTGAACCGGGGCATTTCACCTCTTTCCAATCGCCTTGAAGTGTAAATTCCACCTTGGTGCCATTGGCAAGATAGACTTCATAATCGTCGTCCACTGTGGCGGAAAGAAATTCCACACCACTGAAGTTTTTCGTGATGAACTGTTGCGCCTTCTGGGGAAGCTGCGCAAATGTGACAGGTCTGTCTGTGACCGCATATACATTGATGGCGGCCACACTCAACAATAAAACAAGTAACTTTTTCATCTTATCAGGGTTTAATTATGCATACAAAACAGGACGGCAAAAGTACAAAAAAGTTTAACAGGGACGACAAAGAATCAAGTCTCCCAAAAAAACGCATCACTTTATATTTGGACTCGAGGGAAGCGCAGCTTGTCATCCCACCACCCACTCCCCGACAGTCATCGTCTCCCGCTCGAACGCCACGCCGACTTTGACAACTTTGCGGCCTTCGGTTTCGTAAGGCTGAGCGTAACCTTTGGTGTTGATTTGGTCGAGGGCCTCCTGCGCCGTGCCGTTCGCCTTCAACTCGAAGACGTAGGTGGTGTCAGGCATCTCCACCACGACATCCGTGCGGCCACCCGCGCAGTTGGCTTCGGTGGGGCGGTCGAAGGCGTCGGAAGGTTCCTCTATGCGGTCCATCGCGGTGATGTCGGTGCGAAAGTGCTGCATCTGTCGGATGAGGAAGGTCGGGGTGCCGCTTTCGAACCAGTAGTTGGCGATATCCCTCTGGTTGAAACATTTCAGCAGACTGAACGGGTTGTAAATGTCGGGGGACTTTTTGGCAAAGCGGTAACCGTCATATTGCTTTTTCAGCTTGTCGTGCATCTCCTCGGGCGTGCATTCGTACTCTTCCGCCAGCATCGCGATGTCGGGGGCCATGTCGGTGGCCAGTTCCTCTTCTGTGATGCCGCAAATGGCGGCATACTTGGCATCCATAGGACCGCCCAACATGCGCACAACCACCCATTTCGCATAGGGTTGGCAAGTATATAGCAAGTATATGGCAAGTGGTTGGCAAGTAAAAGTGCTTGCTTAGACTTGCGAAAGACTTGCCTGGACTTGCGAAGTACTTGCGAAGTACTTGCGATATGCCTGCGGAGGTGGGTACTGGGGGTGTTGATTCAGGTTGCCGTGTTGTTCGGTTATCGGTATTTCCGGAACGGCACTTTTGTTGATGTTCAACTTTTTGCTTTTCCAACTGCTTGATTTACAATGTGTGCGTTGTGTGTTAGGTTCGTGTTACTCATCAACAAACCCTACAAGGATTTCTGTATTGTATTTTTGCAGCCGAAATCAGTTCGCGAACGGTTTCTGACGTTCTTTGACATATTGAAAGTTAGTGAATAGTGATTAGTGGCTGAAGATTCGCATGTTTGGAAAAGCAGACCCTTATCCTTTAAAAAAAAAGGGACCCCGTGTGGAGTCCCTTTCGGATTTCATAAAATGCGTGATTACTTCAGAATCGTAACCTTGTAGTTGGCAACGCCTTCGTCGGTGGTGACATTCACGATGTAGGCACCGGCGGCCACGTTGAGGTTGATAACCTCGTGGCTGGTGCTCACAGCACCGCTGTAAACCATCTTACCGTAAGCGTCGAAGATGCGGACATTCTCGATGTTCAAACCCTCGTTGTTGAGGATGTGGACATTCTGGTGCTCAGCATAGACCTTGATGTTGCTCTTCACGAGATCCTCGATACCGTCAGGAATCGTGGTGGGATCGGTGGTGAAGGTAACCAGGTTGGTCCAGTCGCTGAGGTTGTTGCCAGCGCAATGAGCGCGAACTTGCCACATGTAGGTGGTGTTCGGGTTCAGGTTGGTGAGCTGGTAGCTGTTACCAGAAACATTGGCCACGGAAGTATAGTTGCTCGTCGCGGTCTTGTACTGAATGTCGAAGGTGGTAGCCGTCGGGTGTGACCAGTGCAGCTCGGCAGAGGTCTCGTCGATGTGCGTGGTGTACAAGAAGGTCGGAACCTCGCACTCAGCAGCCTTGAAGGTGGCGGCGATGGTGTGGTTAGCCGTCACGTTGGTGAAGACGTAAGAGCTGACAGCACCCATGCTGATATTGTCAACCGTCACATTGTCAATCACATAACCGTTAGCAGGCGTAATGGTGTAGGCTTGGGCCGCACCGTAGTTCACCGTGGTGTTGCCATTCGGCGTGATAGAGCCGTGGGCACCGGCAGAAGCGGTGATGGTGTAGGTCTTGGCCGTCATCGTGGCCGTGAGGGTCTGGTTGGCGTTGATGGCCGCGAAGGTGTAGGTGTAAATACCGTTCACATTCGGGACATTGGCGAGGGTGACGTTGGTGCCGTTCACCGTAATGGCGGTGACGCTGTAACCCACAGCCGGGGTAATCACGAAGGACGGGGTAGCACCATACAGAACGGTAGTGGTTCCCGGAGCAATCGTACCGTGAGCGGGCTGGTTCACCGTGACCGTGTACTCATTCGACTCAAAGGCAGCATAGATGGTGTGGTTGGCCGTGACACCGCTGAAGGTGTAGGTCGTCACCGCACCCACGGAAGCGCCATCCACGAAGACATCGCTCACATGGTAGCCGTTGTTGGCCGAAATCGTGTAGGTCTGGTTGCCGTTGTGAGCCACCGTGGTGTTACCGGCAGGCGTGATGGTACCGCCGTTGCCAGCCGTGGCCGCGATGGTGTAGATGTCGGCGGCGAAGGTGGCGGCAATCGTGTGGTCACCGTCGATAGGCAGGAAGGTGTAAGAAGCCACCGCACCAATGGAAGTACCGTCAACCGTCACGTCGACAATGCCGTAACCAGCATCAGGCGTGATTGTGAAGGTCGGGGTGGCACCGTATGCAAAGGTAGAGGTAGCAGGAGCGATAGCACCGTGAGCACCGGCATTCACCGTCACCGTGAAGACGAACTGGGCGAAGGTGGCGCTGATGGTGTGGTTGGCATCGATAGTGTTGAAGGTGTAGGTGGTTGAGGTCAGCGCGTCAGCCTGCGTGTAGTTGGTGGTCGTGCCGTCAACCGTCACAGAGGCAATGTAGTAACCCGGAGCGGCATTGATGGTATAGGTCGCATTCTGATGATAGAGGTAGAAAGATGAACCAAACGGGGAAATCATACCGTTGTCGCCGCAAGAGGCCGTAACCGCGTAGTTGCTCGGGGCGAAGGTCACCACGTAGTCATAGTTTTCGGTGATGTCGGTCAGCGTGTCGGTGAAGGTCGTGCTCGGTTCGAGAACCATCAGGTCGACATTGTTGCGCGTGATCGTGGCGATGCTGTAACCGGTGGCGGGAGTGGCGTTGAAGACGTAGGTGTAGTCGGGATTGTAGTCGAACTCAGCACCGGGGGAGACTGTACCCTCACCGAAAGCAGTGGTCGTAATGACATAGTGGTTCGGGGCGAAGGTCACTACCACAGTGTGATGACCAATCAGGTGCTCGAAGGAGTAAATATCAATGTTGGTGTGCTCCACACCGTCAATGACAATGCTCTCCACATGATAACCCGGGGCCGGGGTGATGGTGCTCAGCAGGTTACCATAACCCTCAACGGTCACGGTATAGGTGACCGGATTATTCGTGGCGTCAACCTCAAACTCACCGTTGATGGTACCCATACCGCCATTCACCGTGTAGGTGACAGTAGCGCTGTCAAGAGAAACCACCACGTTGATATCCTTGTCTTCCATCACGGGATCCAAGGTCAGTCCATATTGGCCATTGCCAAGGTTTGTGACCTGTGCAGTGCAATCCATACCGTTCACATAGAGCTTATCGAAGCTGAAGTACGGAGCCATCGTGAAGGTGCCGTTGTGGGCAGCGCCATGGGCAACCACCTCATGGTTCGGCGTATAAACCGCGCCAGGAGCGTTGTTGTTGTAACCGGTAGCGGGCACGTTGGTCACCGTAGCATTCACATTGTATTGGTTCGGAACGAAGGTGACCGTAATCATATCACCCATAGTAGGAACGTAAGCGCAATAGTCGATCGCGGCATTGTTGGTGTTCTCGCCTCTCAACAATTCCGTAGAACCATTTTGATGGGAAACATAAACAGCACCCACATGGTAACCTGCATCAGGAGTCATAACCAGCATGACTTCCTCCATAGGAACAACATAGGCGGTGTAGGTAGGAATAGGCATCGGGACAATCTCAGAATTCTCAATGCTCACTGTACCATTGGCCGTTGTTTGAACACGGACCAACATAGCCTTCTTTACGGAAACATTGTCAATACTGAAACCAGCAGTACCAACCGCGCTCTCCGCATGGAATAAAATATGGCCATTGTCAAGTTCCTCACCCTCATCCGTAATGAAAAAGTCACGATAAGTGACATAATCCGTGTTATTGAAGCTATGGGAAGACACCAAATAGTTGTGCTCGGGAACGAATCCCATATTATCGTTGAAGTAAGTCGTGAAGGATTCCGTGTAATATGCACTGTTGGCCTTGTAGTCGTAAGAAAGGAGGTACATTTCAGTAGGTACACCCGCCTGATAAGAGCTCAAAGGACCAAAGCACGGAGAGATAATCCAATCGTTAGCCGCATTCTCATCGGAAGCGTTGTAACGGATAGCCGTACCCGAAACAGCGAAGGTGGCATCGTCATTGTCATCGTTCACGACAAACCATTCTTGAGAAGCTGAGGGGGAAGAGAAGGTCTCCAGATACGGGAGATCCTTAGATGTAGTCAGATACGTAATACCAGAGGTCTTCTGGTTGTTCTCCGTCGCGGTCTCGCTCGGAATCTCCACCCAAGCCGTGATGGTACTGGCATTCTCTGTGAAAACCGGAGCAGTGGCGAAGGTGTAAACGTAGGTTTCACCCTCGTTCATCGGGGTGGTCAGCGTGACCGTCTCATGCACGGCATCGCCGTTGTTCACCTTGTAGTAAGCCTCGAAGGTGCTGATCGGAGACTCGAGCATGTTCTTCACCGTAATACGGGCAACCGCATCGGTGAGATCGCAGTTGCTCGGGTTGGTGTAGACATCCACCAAAGCGATATCCACCAAAGCGGGACAGAGGACCGTGACGGTCACCGCCTCGCTCTCGTCACCAGCGCCGCAATCAGCCTTGACAGAAACCTCATAGGAATCGCCGGGCTGCATACCCGTGATCGTGTAGGTGGGTTGCGTAAGCGTGAGGGTGGTGGCATCGCCCACATTCGGAGTCAGCGTCACAATCCAGGAGGCCTCTGTGCCGCCAGCCGTCCAAGTGATGGTGGAAGAACCGTTCTCCACCTCGGTGGCCGTCAAAGCGGTCGGGGCAGGACAGGAAATCGCAGCGCAATAAGAAGAGAAGAAACCATTGGTTTGGGCATTTGAGCCAGAATAGACGACATTGCCGTTTTCGTCCGTAATGGTGAAGGAAGTCTCACTTGCATACGAACCAGTAGTCCAATTACAAACCATGAGCGTACCATTGGGTATCGTCACATTGTAAGAGGCGGTAGAACCATTATCAATGGTAAGCGATTGGGTCGTACCATCGCTGAACGCCAAATCAATGGAATTGCCGTTCCAACCGTCACCGTATGAGTCAGTCAGATCAAAGGTGTAGAAGCAACCTTCGGCAACCGTTTTGAACGTTGCCGTCTCATAGACGGACTCATCGCCGCTACAGATGGTCTTCACGCGCACATTGAAATTAGTGTTGGCCGTCAGGCCGGTAATCGTGTAGGTGTTGTTCGTCACATCCACGGAAGTCCATTCGGTGGCATCGGCAGCTTTGTAGCCCACGCGCCATGCAGTGGCACCGTTGGCATCCCACGTGACAGTGGCACCTGCGTTCGTCACATTGCTCACAGCCACATTCGTAGGTGCAGCACAATGCTCGTCACCGCAGACGAGACCAGAAATGTTAATCTTGATATTGGGACGATAGTAATTTCGTGTACCCGTCACACCCTCAGGAAATTCGTAATCCATGGCAGCATCCTGTTGCTTATACAGAACACTATTGGTCACATTGGTGTATTTGTATTTCAAAGAGCTGGTCCATGCCGAACCTCTTCTTGAAACAACAACGACCAAATTATCAGTTCCATTATATTCGTAAGGAGTGTCTAACGTATAGGTTTCCCAGCCCGTGGCTGAACCCACGGAACCACCCGTTCTACTATAAACAAGCGTTAAATCACTGAACGTAGTCCAATCTGAAGTACTGCTATAGGTGGAAGAAGAACGCGTACCCAAATAAATCTTCAAGGAAGAATAGTTATAGTTGGATGAAGAGCCAACTTCAAAAGACAACGCGTTAATTGTGCCGCCATTTTCGAATTCGGAAGCCGGATAAATCATTTCCGCATAGGAATTGTTATAGTAGTTGCACATGGGCGGATAATAGGAGGTGCTGGTTCCATTACCAATGACTACATCCGCAAAGCCAGGCACAAAGGTGGCGCACTCCGTGGTGAAATCGCCGGTGAGCCAAGGTGTAGTCTCGTCAGCGCAAGCGGGACGCACACGCACAGAATAGTCGGTGCTGGGAGCCAGGTTGGCAAGCGCAACAGTGGTGGCAGTGGCACTCACAGTCGTCCAGTCGTCGGAGCTGGAAGCCTTGTACTGCACGTTCCAAGCCGTCTCAAGACCGCCGGGTGTCCAAGACACGTTGGCGGAGGTGGTCGTCACATCGGCGATTGTCAAACCGGACGAAGGACGGCAAGAGGGAGCCAACGACACGGTGAAGTCGTCCAAGTTCCAAGAAGCGGTGGAAGAGGTGTTCGTATAGCGAAGAGCGATGCGGGCATTGGCAGGTGTGCTGAAGGGGAACATGTAAGTACCCATAAACGTACCCACGCCATTGCGGGAAGAAGGTGTGGGAGTGGTTGCCAACGACACGAAGGTGCTCATATCCTCCAGGTCGGTGAGATAACCCACTTCCAAATTACCGCCAGAGGTGCGGGTAGCCCAGAAGGAGACTTGCAAATCGTAGGTGTTATTGGCAAAAGCGGGCAACACCAACACATTGGTGGAACCTTTCAACTCGGCGGAATTCTGACCAGAGTGACAGGAAGAAGAATAACCGCAATAGACGAACGGACCGTTGGGTTTCACAGGAGTCTCCCAGCAGATGAACGGTTGCTCGCCACTGCCTTGGTAACCCTCAAAGTCTTCGAACCAAGGATTGTCGGCGGTCACAAGGATGGGATCGCACTTGGTGGTAGTAGAAGCCGAGGCAGTCCACTCGCTCAAGTCACCCATGCCGCAGTTGCTTTGCACGTAGAAATCGTAGGTAGTGGAAGCAGCGAGACCATTAACCGTGAACGGGTTGGCATTGGCAGCCACCACAGTACCCGTACCCTGCGTGAAGCCGGCGGGACCGTATTCGATGTTCCAAGCGGTGGCATCGCCATTCTCCGTCCAGCTCAAAGTGGCCGTATTGTTGGTCACAGCGCTGACAGCCAAGTTGCCGGGGGCGATACAGTTCGGGAGCAGACGCACCATGAAATCGTCAAGATTCCAGGAACAGTTGCTGGTAGCGGAAGTGAAACGCAACGCGATGCGTGCATTGGGATCCGTGATGCCGGTGAAGAAGAACGGACCATACTCCAATGAGTTGGCGCGGTTGTAGCTGCCGCTCTGAGCAGGAATAACCTGAATCTCCACAAACGTGCTGGCATCGTTCGGATCGGTGACATAACCCAGCTGCATAGTGCCAGGGGTGGTGCCGGTGACCATACCGTAGTAGGTGAACTGCAAATCAGCAAGCGGATTGGTGAAGACGGGGAACACCAAGGTGGTAACCTCACCATTGTCGCCCTTCAACTCGGCAGAGTTCTTGCCAGTATGGGCGGCGGTGGAGTAGTTACGATAGATGAACGGGGAGTTGTAGTGGCTCATCTCCGGGGTGGCCCAGCAGTTGTCGAACGCCAGGTTGCCAGAGCCGGAGTAGCTCTCAAAGCCTTCCGTCCAAGGATGTTGCGCGGTGATAGTGATCGGACCACACTCGGTGGTGAACGTCAGTTTAGACGACCAGTTGCTCTGAAAGCCCAAACCGCAGTTGGCTTTCACATACACATCGTATGTCGTATAACCATTCAGACCGATCAGAGTTGCCGTGTTGTTGCTCACAGCAACTTGTGTGCCTGTGCCGAGGGTAAAACCGCTATAGCCGTATTCCACCGCCCAGGCGGAAGCATCGCCGGCGTTCCAAGTGATGTTGGCACTATTTTCTGTTTTATTGACAACAGCAAGACCCGTGGGAGCGGGACAGATGGTCGGCATCGTAAAGTTAATCGTGCTCCAGTCGCTGGTCACGCCCTCGCCGCAGATAGCTCTCACGGCAATGGTGTAGGCAGCGCCCTCAGCCAGACCGGTAAGGTTGGTCTGGGAAGCGTTCGTCACATTGAGGGTAATGTCGGCGTTGTTGCCGGTCACATGCACCTCGTAGGCGTTAACACCGTTCACGGGCAGCCAGTTCACGTTCACAGTGTGAGCGACTGCAGTGGCGGTGAGATTTTGCGGGGCAGGACAGTTGGCCTCGGTGGTGAAAGTAGCAGCAGCCTCGGTGCTCAAGCCGACGGTACCGCAGTCGCCCTTCACGCGCACCATGTAGGCGGTGTTCTGCTCAAGGTCGGTCAACGTATAGGCATTGGTGGTGGCGATAGCGGTAGCCCACTCGTCGGCATTCGCAGGCTTGTAGCTAACCACGTAGGAAGTGGCGTCGCCTTCCCAAGCCAGTTCGGCACCATCGGTGGTGACATCGCTTATGGTCAAGGCCGTGGGAGCGGCGCAAACCAGATCACCGCAAACAGAGCCCGTGTAGTCCACCAGCATATTCGGCAAATAAGAGCTTTGAACACCAGTATTGGAACCCGGGTGGTTGCCATAGCTTTCAGGAGAGCTGTCGCTTCTTCTGTACAAGACACCGTTGGTTGCCGAAGTGTAACGATATTGGACACTATTGTAGGCTTGAGCCGTACGGGCTGTGACAATGACCAGGTTGCCTTCACCATTATAATAATAAGGTGTATTGAAGGTATAGGTTTCCCAACCGGCCGTGGAACCGAGTGTGCCATTCGTTGATTCGTACACCAGGGTCAGATCATCCATCGAAACCCAGTCTGTAGTGCTGGTGTTGGTGGCAGTGGCCTTCGTGCCGACATAAATTCTGAAATAGTCGTAATTGTGGGTCAGTGCCGAATTGACATACCAAGAAACGGAGTTGATGTAACCGGGAGTCGCGAAATTCGAAGCCGGATAAACCATCTGAGTCCAAGAATTCATATAGTAAGCATTCGCAGGAGCAATGTTGGTCGTGCTCGTTCCCGTACCGATGGTAATGTTCATATCAGTCTCTGTCAGTTGCTGGCAGGGCACATTGAACTGGGCGTTGGTCCAGAGGCTGCTCTCCTCACCGCAGACGGCTTTCACGCGCACGTTATAGTCCGTGTTGGTGGCGAGGTCGTTCAGCGTAACAGTAGTGCTTGTGGCATTCACGCTCTGCCAAGCATCGTCATCGACGGCCTTGTACTCCAGCGTCCAAGCGGTTTGGCCTGCGGGGGCAGTCCAAGTCACCGTAGCGGTCTGACCGGTCACCGTGGCGGCAAGGTCAGTCGGGGTGGTGCAGGTGGTGTTGAGCGTCACATTGTCGATAGCGGCGGGAGTCTGCACGCCCACGGCATTGTCGTTGTGCCAGGTGAAGACGATGTATTTCGTACCAGCGTAAGAGGCGGGAATCACCACGCTCTGGGTGGTGAACTCGTTCACGTTGTAGTAGCGGGCCAGATAGGTGGTCGGCAGGGTGCCGGCGGTCGGAGCCTCGTCGAGGACAGAGACTTGCAGATAGTCGTCAGACTCGCCCACGGTTCTGAGGTCGAAGGTCAGCATCAGGTCGCTGGCGGGCAGGGTCGTGTAGATGTAGGCGTGAGCATCGGTGACGGATGTTACATTATATTTATTAGTAACACCGTTGGAGGAAGAGATGTAGAGAGCGCCGTCTTGGAAACCGGCGGGCTCGCCGATGTACCACTTGTTGGCGGAAGTGCCGTTCACGAGTGTCCACTCATTGTGGTCGCCATCGTTGAAGTCGCAGGTGAAAGGCACGTTGATGGCAGCGAGATCGCCATCGTTGCGCGGGAAAATCTCGATAGTGCTGTTGTACTGACCAACAAAGCCAAGCAGATTGCCGCCGTTGCCAGCCGCGAAAGTGGAGTTCAGGGTGTAGAACTGGTTATAAACCGTGATCGTATTCTCGCCCTGGTTGAACGTGATGCTCTTGGAAGTGCCATTGATGGTACCCGGGGTGAAGTAACCGTCGCGGATAACCACCAACTTGTGCATGTAAGCCTCAGGGTTGGCCATAATCTGGGCCACAGTGGCCTCAACGGGCAGAATGGCAGTACCGGGGGTTCCCGGGGCGGTATTCTGCGTGGGCACAAACTCAAGCATGTTTTTATAATTCTTCAATGTACCATATACACCACCGGAGATAATGTCACCATTGGTGTATTCCGTCGTAATCTTGTTATTATCGTCGAAAACGAGCAGACCGCCGGTGGCATCCTGCACATAAACGTTCTTGTTATGACGCCAAACAAATTGGACATCGCCGGTAAGATTGTAAACCGTGGTGTTATCGGCATTGGCATCAAGCAACGCAGCGATATTGGAAACCTCAAGCGGGAAGTCGATGGCGAGAGTGGTGATAAGGCTGTTGTCATCCCCAAGAGTGGCGTAGGCACTCACCAAAGAAGTCGTGCTCACCGTGAAGGGGGCGTTGTAGAGAATGGGTTCACCGCCGTTGACGGTGTAGTAGATGTTGGCACCAGGGGTCAGGCAGCTCAGTTCGACCGTCTGGGCGGTGTAGTACGTGCCGCTCGGGATGTTGAACGTGGGAGCCATCACGGCCGGAGCCGGACCTTGCTTATAAAGGGCAAGGCTCTTCTGGGTGCCCCCATAACCGGCAAAACGGGGATTGTTCCCGCTATTGTAGTTGTAGCTCAAAATGCGCTGGGTGTTGGCAACATTCGTCATAACCCAACCAGTGCTGCTGAGCGAGGGCGTCCAAGTACTCTGTTCGCTTGCCGTAGCAACCAGATAAGCTTTGTTACCAGTGCCGTGATACTCAACGTACTTGCCGGCCTCTTCATTGAAGAAGGTGACGTTGCCGTCAGCATCCACGTCAATACGCCACACAATGTTGGCAGGCGGGTTAAAGAACACGGGGGTAGTCGCATTGATGTAGCCACTGGCCGTGTTGAGCATGGCATAATCGCCGTTTTCCTCCGTGCCGGTGACGACGTAGTAGCCGGATGTCAGCTCATCAAGCGAGTTAATCTGGGTGAACAAGCCCGTGCCGTCATATTCGGCGAAGACATTGCCCACAGCCATCAGCGTTACCAGCATGATGGCGGCAAGTCGCTGGATTTTCAAACCCAGCTTCTTAAAACTGTAGGATTTTCTCATAGTTTGTAGATTTTATGAATAATAATAAATTTTAGTTTGTCCTTTATTTTAATACGGTTTTATGCACGTTTTACACTTTACACAATATATAATTTACCAAGCGGCAAAGATACTTTTTTTTTTACATCAACACAACTTTGTTCATTTTTTTCTGAAAAATTATTTTCGCCGTATGCAATGTGAAAAAATGTATATTTGCCCCGCGAAATAAACGACTATAACTTATCAAAAATAACAAAAAAAGTATGAAAGACAACATCACCATGAGCCTTAATCCGCTCGTGAATTATTTCAAGAAAAGTCCGAAGGAATTCACCAAGGCGGACATGATCAAATACGTCGAGGAGAACAACATCCCGATGGTCAACTTCCACTATGTGGCTGGCGACGGACGTATCAAAACCCTCGGCTTTGTGCTGCATAGCCGCGAGTATCTGGATCAGATCCTCTCCAACGGCGAACGCGTGGACGGTTCGAACATCTTCCCGGCCTTCATCCACGCCGGTTCCAGCGACCTCTACGTGATTCCGCGCTTCTCCACCGCCTTCCTCAATCCCTTCACCGAAATCCCCACCCTCTCCTTCCTCTGCTCTTATTATAATAATGAAGGCAAACCGTTGGAGAACTCCCCGGAGTACATCCTGCGCAAAGCGGCCAAATCATTCACCGAGGTCACGGGCAACTATTTCCAGGCCATGGGCGAACTCGAATACTACGTCATCGGCGATGAAGACGACCTTTTCACCATCCCCGACCAGCGCGGCTACCACGAGTCCTCCCCGTTCACCAAGTTTGAAGGTTTCCGTGCCGAATGCATGCTCAAGATTGCCGAAATGGGCGGCCTCATCAAATACGGCCACTCCGAGGTGGGCAACTTCACCATGGACGGCAAGATTTACGAGCAGAACGAAATCGAATTCCTCGTCACCGACGTGCAAGACGCTGCCGATCAGTTGATTTTAGCCAAGTGGATTATCCGCAACTTAGCTTACGAGTACGGCTTCGACGTGACCTTCTCCCCGAAGATTACCACCGGCAAAGCGGGCAGCGGCCTTCACATCCACACCTGCATCGTGGACGGCAAGGGCAAGAACCAGATGGTGACCAAGGGCAAGCTCAACAGCATCGCCAAGACCGCTATCGCAGGTTACATGACCTGCGCCGGCTCCCTCACCGCTTTCGGCAACACCAACCCGACCTCCTACTTCCGCCTCGTGCCGCACCAGGAGGCGCCCACGTCCGTCTGCTGGGGCGACCGCAACCGCTCCGTGCTCGTGCGTGTGCCGCTGGGCTGGACCCACAAAAACGACATCGTGGCCGAACTCAATCCGTTGGAGAAAGCCGTCAACAAGGACCGTTCCCAGAAACAGACCGTCGAATTCCGCTGCCCGGACGGCTCCGCTGACATCTACCTGCTGCTCGCCGGCCTTGTCTGCGCCGCCCGCCACGGCTTCGAAATGGAGAACGCCCTCGAATTTGCCAAAGAGACCTACGTGGACGTCGACATCCACCGCCCGGAGAACAAGGCTTTGGTCGAAAGACTCGCCCAACTGCCCGCCTCCTGCTGGGAATCCGCCGACGAACTCAGCGCCCACCGCAACATTTTCGAGGCTCACGGCGTCTTCGACCGTTCCATGATCGATGACATCATCAAACAGCTCAAATCCTTCGACGACCGCAAAATCCGCGAACAAATCGTCAAGAAACCCGAGCTGATGGCCCAAATGGTGAAAGAATATTTCTATTGCGGATAATATTTCGACGTATTGATAAAAATGGGGGCATGACCGTGCCCCCATTTTTTTTTAAACACCTGTAACGAAATCGCCCTTTCGTGCGACACACTTTATTGAGAAGGCAAAAAAAAATCGGACGTAATGGGTTGGTATTATAAAAATTGTAATTTTGCCATCTGGAAATTAGGATAGTTATACCCATAAGAAATAAGCTTTATGAAAAGACATATATTTACTTTGGTTCTGATATTGTTGGGCTTTCAGGCGGCGTTGTTCGCGCAGAACAACGTAACGGTGCAGTCGTTGCAGAACACGCACGTAGACACCATCCTGAAGTACCATCTCGCAGGTGAGGGTGTGGAGTTGAGCAACGGCGCGTTCAACATGACCCCCGGCATTGTCACTTCAAACCAGATTGGCAGTTTCAACCGGAACAATTATACGCAGTTCCCGTTTGCGACAGGCTTAATCATGACCACGGGTGCCTGTTCGGTGGCAGCGGGTCCCAACAGCTCCGGTAGTGCGTCAAGTACGGCCAACGTCACCTACCACGACGCCTTGCTGCAACAATACAACCAAGGTTATACGGTGCAGAACAGCGCGGCCTTGGACTTTGACTTCCTGACCTACGCCGATACGTTCGCCTTCCATTACGTTTTCGGTTCGGAAGAGTACCCCAACTTCGTCTGCGCCTCTTACAACGACCTCTTTATCTTCCTGCTCACCGGACCCGACCCAGTGACCAACCAGGTGGTGACGCGCAATGTAGCCGTGATTCCCGGCACCGTGACGGCGGCTAACCCCGAGGGCCTGCCTGTGTCCATCAACACTGTGAACGGTGGTGCCTCCAGCAGCGGCGGCTCCACCTGCTACAACGGCACCTACTCCGCCTACTATATCTCCAACGGTAGCGGCAACGGGGCGAACGGCATCGAGTACAACGGCTACACCGTGGAATTGGCGGCGGAAGGCAACGTCAACGCATGCGACAGCTACCACATGCACCTCGCCATCTGCAACGCCGGCGACAACTCCTACGACTCGGGTGTGTTTCTTGAAGGCAAGAGCTTCAAGAGCGAAGTGACCACCAAACTGCTGATGCGCAACACCTACTGCCTCCACGAACCTATCGTGTTCGAATACCAGGCTGAAAATATCGATACGGTATTCATCCTCACCCCGAGCGGCGACACTATCTGGCCGCCACTCACTATCGAAAGTGCAGAATATGACGATTCCGGCGAATACTTCCTCTACGTCCACAAGGCCATCACATGCGCCAGCATCTGGGCCCACGACAGTATCCAAATCAATGTCATCAACACCTTTAAACCCGACCTCGGCGAAGACCAGTGGCACTGCACCGGCGAGGTAATCACCCTCAACTCCAACTATAGCGACAGCACCGCCACCCTGATGTGGAACACGGGAGAAGACACCCCCGACATCGATGTTATCACCTCCGGCGAATACATTCTCGAAGTGGAGATGTTCAACCCCAACACGAACACCAACTGCTGGAGTTCCGACACCGTGAATATCAACTTCTACCCGCTGCCAAAGGCCGACTTCGAATCTGACGTGACCTCCGGCTGCACGCCCGTCATCTGCCAGTTCTCCAACCTCACCACCACCTCCTCCGACACCATCACCAGTCTCTGGATTGTGTTCGATGAAAACTACAATGTGGTGGAATACACCTACGATTACGAGCCCACCTTCCACTTCACAGACGCCGGCTCCTATACCGTGAAACTGGTTGTCACCACCGCAGAGGGTTGTAAGGATTCCATCACGAAATGGAACTACATCGTCACAGCGCCTCAGCCCACCGTTGACTTCCTCGCCACCCCGGAAACCTGCTTGATGAGCGAGACCAACGGCGAGATAAGCTTCTCCGCCTTCCTTTCTGACAATGTTGCCGACAACACCAGCGGCCTTGTATGGAACTTCGGCGACGGGGATGAAACCACAGGCGAGACAAGCACCTCCCACACCTACACCTCCTGGGGCGACTACACGGTGACGCTGTCGCTGACCACCGAATCCGGCTGCGGCGACTCCATCAGCCACACCATCGTCATTGAGGACGACCTGATATTCCCGAATGTGATTACGCCCAACGGCGACGGCATCAACGATGTGTGGGCCATCGGCAACCTCAACACCGACATCAACCCCGAGGATCCCGACGGGTACCGCAACAACGAGCTGCGCATCAGCGACCGCTACGGCAAGGTGGTCTTCCAAGCCAAAAACTACGACACCTGGTCGAAGGACGGCCAAATCCACCAAGGCCTCAACCCATTCAACGGCGAAGGCCTCAGCGACGGTGTCTACTATTTCACGTTCACCTACAAAGGCAAGGCCAAAACCTTCTCCTGGAACGGGTCAATCACGATTGTAAGGTAGTTGGACCGGAGTTACACCGGAATTGGGCAGGTATGCGTTTCCTGTATGATTCGCTGGTTTAGGTTGTTACTTTTGTGTGTTGCGACTTGTGTTTTCCTGAAATTGCTTGACTGTGATTCACTGATTCAGGTTCTCGGGCACCACGAATACACATTTCTTGTAATACCATTGGCGACGCTTGCCAAACAGACTGCAGAGGGTCTCCACACTGGCGTTTGGAAACTCCACGCGCAGCGCCGTCACTGCTTGGCAACACCTTTTTTTAAAATGTTTATCCCCACCTCCCTTTCGGCTATCTCGATCAGCGTCTCATACTGCCTGCAACTTAAGAGCAGCGACATTCCTATCGCAGAAATCAGTACTATTGTTGTTGAAACTTGAAACCTGAAACATTTTTACTATTTTTGCCGTATGAAAAAGAAACTGATATTTATCCTTATTGTTTGCGCAACCGTTTGCATATCAAACTCTTGCGCGAGGAAGGTCAACGGCGCTACGCCGCACCGCCGCGACCGCAACTGCGGCTGCGAGAATCTCTCCCCAACCCCGAACAATGCAGAATGTAGAATGCAGAATGTAGAATATACGTACAATTCACAGTTCACTAATCACTGATCACAGTTCACTTACAAACCTGTATGTATGAATAACACTTTCCTTGAGCAGCCTCGGAGAGGCAAAACGCACGAAGTGCAATTAACCCCACATAAGGCGAAGCCGCAATGTGGGGCACACGGAGTGCAAATAACCCCATACAAGCGTAGCGTAGTGTGGTGTCAAATACTGCTACTCACCACCGCCCTCCTTCTTGCGGCGTGCGGCGACCGGAACACCTCCGTGGTCATATCGGGCGACATCCGCAACGGCGGCAACGCCAAAATGACCCTGGCGCTCATCACGGCGGATGGATTGGAGAAAATCGACTCCACGAACCTGCATGACGGCCACTTCGAGTTCAAAATCTCTTCCGAAAACGAGCTCATCAAGGAGCGCGAAAACGCCCCGATGATGTTCCAGCTGTTTCTGTCAGACGACAACAGCGTGGCCACGATGGCCAAGAAAGGCGAGAAACTGACAATCACCGCCGACGCACAGGATCTGACCAAAACCTACCGCATCTCCGGCGGCGAGGAGGCCGTGCTGATACAGCAGTTGGACAGCAGCCTGACCGCATTCATCGCCGCCGCTGACTCGCTGTACGGCATCTATGAGAAAAACATCGAAAACGATTCCGTCCGGGCGGACATCGATGCGCAATACATGAAGCATGTGAAGAGCCATCGCCGGTATTTGGAAGGGTTCATCGCCGCTCACCCGAACAATATGGCCTCGTATATCGCTTTCTACCAGAGTTATAACCGCCGCAGCTTTTTTGACGTGTATCAAGATTTGGACGTGCTGAAACAGATTAACGCGAATATGTCCAAGGTCTATCCTGAAAGCGAGTATGTGAAAACGATGACCCACATAGCGGAAATGATGGAATCCCGGCGGTAGAGACTGGTCTTGCCCCGTTTCCACGGAAAAATACCCCTTTGTGCGTATCCATATTTTGTGTACCTTTGCCGCTTGTTTTTTGAAAATATAGAAAACCCCTACAATGGAGAAAATCATCATTTTAGACTTCGGTTCCCAGTACACGCAGCTCATTGCGCGGCGCATCCGCGAACTGAACACCTATTGCGAAATCCTGCCCTACAACAAGTTCCCGTTTGGAGAGCCTGACATCAAGGGCGTTATCCTTTCCGGAAGCCCGTTCTCGGTGAACGATGCCAATGCTTTCAAACCGGATTTGTCGGAGATTAGAGGCCATTACCCTCTGCTCGGCATCTGCTACGGTGCGCAGTATCTGGCCCAGCTCGGAGGCGGTGTTGTGGGGGCAAGCTCCACCCGCGAGTACGGCCGCGCCCATCTCGCCTACGTGGAGGCCGACGATGTGCTGATGAAAGGGGTTCCGCAAGAGAGCCAGGTGTGGATGTCGCACGGCGATACCATCCTGCAACTTCCTGACAACTACCATATTATCGCCAGCAGCAAGGAGGTAAAGGTGGCCGCTTACCACATTTTGGAGGAACCCACTTGGGCCGTGCAATTTCATCCCGAGGTTTACCACTCCACCAACGGCACGACCATCCTGCGCAACTTTGTGCAGGCCATCTGCGGTTGCAAGCAGGACTGGACCCCTGAATCGTTCATTGAGAGCACTGTGCGCGAGCTCCTCAACGAAATCGGCAGTGACAATGTGGTATTAGGTCTTTCCGGCGGTGTGGATTCCACCGTGGCGGCCGTGCTGCTCAACAAGGCCATCGGCCAGCAATTGCACTGCATCTTCGTCGATAACGGACTGTTACGCAAAGACGAGTTCTCCTCCGTGCTGGAACAGTATAAGACGTTAGGACTCAATATTAAAGGCGTTGACGCTTCCCAGCGTTTCTACGATGCTCTTCGCGGCGTGACCGACCCCGAGAAAAAGCGCAAGATTATCGGAGCGGGTTTCATTGACGTGTTCGAGGAAGAGGCCCGTAAGTTAGACAATATCAAGTGGTTGGCACAAGGTACCATCTATCCCGACCGCATCGAATCGCTTTCCATCACCGGCATGGTCATCAAATCGCACCACAATGTGGGCGGTCTGCCGGAGAAGATGAACATGAAGATTATCGAGCCGCTGAAGCTGCTCTTCAAGGACGAAGTTCGCCGTATCGGTACCGCCCTCGGCGTTCCCGAAAGGCTCATCAAACGCCATCCGTTCCCGGGTCCGGGCTTGGGCGTGCGCATCTTAGGCGACATCACCCCCGAGAAGGTCCGGATTCTGCAAGAGGCCGATGCCATCTTCATCAACGGATTGTGGGACAACGACTTGTACGACAAAGTATGGCAAGCCGGCACCATCCTGCTGCCGATCCAATCGGTGGGCGTGATGGGTGACGAGCGCACCTACGAGAATGCCGTGGCCCTCCGCGCGGTCCTCTCCACCGACGGCATGACCGCCGACTGGGCGCACCTCCCCTACGAGTTCCTCGCCAAGGTCTCCAACGACATCATCAACAAGGTCCGCGGCGTTAACCGCGTGGTCTATGACATCAGCTCCAAACCGCCCGCAACCATCGAATGGGAATAAGGCAATAGGCAATAGGCAGATATTAGGCAATAGATATTATTCCAATGAGGGCTGCAAGCCCGACACGTGTCAACCCAGGGTGAAGCGAAGCGGAGCCCTGGGATTTGAAGAACCGAAGTATGTCAACCCAGGGTGAACGCAGTGAGCCCTGGGATCACAAACAAAAACAAACATCATGATCCTCATCAACATCGGCGACGAACTGCTCTTAGGGCAGGTCGTCAATACCAACGCCGCCTTCATCGGGCAGCAGATGGCACTGGCAGGCATCGAAATGACCGAATGTGTCACCATCGGCGATGACGAGAACGCCATCCGCAGCGCCATCGAAAACGGATTTGCCAAAACGAACCTGCTGATAGTCACCGGCGGGCTCGGACCTACCCGTGATGACATCTCCAAAAAAGTGATCTGCCAGTACTTCGGCCGCGAATTAGTGGTGGATGAGCCGACCTTGGAGTGGGTGCGCGAAATTTTCGCCGCCCGGGGGATGGAGCTCACCGAGACCAACCGCCATCAGGCCGATGTGCCCGAAGGCTGCACCATCCTGAAGAACACCTTGGGTACCGCCCCCGGACTTTGGCTCGAACAGGACGGCAAGATATTGGTCGCGTTGCCGGGCGTGCCATTCGAGATGGAAAAGCTTATCTGTGAGGAAGTTCTGCCGAGATTGCAGGCCATCTTCCACCATGAACAGGCCGTGCTCTACAAAGTGCTGCAATGTACCGGCATCAGCGAAAGCAACCTCTCCGACCAGCTGACGGACTTTGAAGCGCAACTACCTGAAAACATCAAGTTGGCTTACCTGCCGAAACCTGGCATCATCCGTCTACGGCTGACGGCCATGGGAGCCAACAACGAAGAGCTGCAAGCCTCGTTAGACCAGCAGTTTGAGAAACTGAAAGCGGAAGTGGGCACTTTGGCTTTTGCCGACGAGGACATCCCGATGGAAGCGGTCATTGGCAAACTGCTGCGTGGGAGCGGTCGGCGTGTGGCTACCGCTGAAAGTTGTACTGGCGGTTTCATCGCACACCTGATTACCTCTGTACCAGGCAGTTCCGAATATTTCCAAGGGAGCGTGGTCTCCTACAGCAACCAGATGAAGCGCGACATCCTGAACGTGCGGGAGGACAACCTCAAAAAGCGCGGGGCGGTAAGTGAGCCGGTTGTCAGCGACATGGCCCTCAATGTAATGGATCTTTTGGATGTGGATTATGGCGTGGCCACCTCTGGCATTGCAGGTCCCGACGGCGGCACGGCCGAGAAACCCGTGGGCACCGTCTGGATTGCCGTAGCCACTCCCACTCGACTGACCACCAAGGAGTTCCATTTCGGAAAGCATACCGGCCGGAAGCAGATTATCGAGCGGGCCGCCCATGCTGCCCTCAATATGCTGCGCATCGAAATTGAGAAAGACCTCCGCCGATGAACGCGCAAATCGCCCGTTTCAAGCAGTATTTGATGTACGAAAAAGGCCTCTCGCCCAAGAGCGTGGAGGCCTATTTGCATGATGTGCTGCTCTTGGCGGACTATATGGGCGAAGACAAAATCGAGAATGCCACCTTCGAAGACTTGCAGAAGTTTCTGAAACACCTTTACGAATCGGACTTTAATGCCCGGTCGCAGGCGCGGATTGTATCCGGAATGCGGGCCTTCTACCGCTACCTCATCTACGCCCGGCAGCGCGAAGACGACCCCACGGAACTGTTGGATGCCCCCAAAATCGGCATGCATCTCCCTGACGTGCTGACCGTTGACGAAATCAACAGCATTTTCAAGGTTATCGATCTCAGCACACCGGAAGGACACCGCAACCGCGCGATGGTAGAAGTGATGTACGGCTGCGGATTGCGTGTCAGTGAGCTCGTGACTTTGCGCCTCTCCAACCTCTTCTTCGACGACGGCTTTATCAAGGTGGTCGGCAAAGGCAGTAAAGAGCGGTTGATTCCCATTGGAGAGACCGCCATGAAAATGGTGAACCTATACGTTGACGGCAAACGCAAAGAGCTGAAAATCAAGAAGGGCGAGGAAGATTACGTCTTTTTGAACCGCAGAGGTTCGCACCTTACCCGCGAGATGGTCTTTATGCTCGTCAAGAAGTGGGTGAAAGATGCGGGCATTGAAAAGACAGTGAGTCCGCACACGTTCCGCCATTCCTTCGCCACGCACCTCATCGAAGGCGGTGCCGACCTGCGCGCCGTGCAGGAGATGTTAGGCCACGAAAGTATCACCACGACAGAGATTTACACGCACTTGGACCAGGACTACTTACGGACAAATATTGCCCTGTTCCATCCGAGGTATTAGTCGGCAAAACCGTATTTTTACTATCTTTGCCCCGAATTTAAAACAAAGACTATGCTGGAATATTTTCACAATGTGCCGTTTTCGGTGACCGTTTGCGACAAGGACGGTAAGATACTGGAAATGAACGAGACTGCTGAGCGGGTGCTCAGTCATGGCAAACATATTATCGGACAGAATCTGTTGGACTGCCATCCCGAGCCGGCCCGTACGAAACTGGTCGAAATGCTCAAAAACCATAACCTCAACGCCTACACCATCGAGAAAAACGGCGTGAAGAAGTTGATATACCAGTCCCCGTGGTTCGAGAACGGCGAGTTTGCCGGGTATATCGAATTATCCATGGAAATCCCGATGGAGATGCCGCATTATGTGCGAATACCGAAATCGTAGAGACGCGGCACGACGCGTCTCTACAACGTCACCATTCACAAATCACCATTCACCATTCACAATGAAAACCGACACCGAAATCACCTACGGCATGCGCCCCGTAATGGAGGCCATCGAGAGTGGCAAAACCATTGATAAAGTGCTGTTCCAGAAAGGGTTGCAGGGCGAATTGTTCAAGCAACTGTTTTATGAGGTGCGGCAGCGGAAGATTCCGTTCCAGTATGTGCCGCAAGAGAAACTCAACCGGCTCACGCGCCAGAACCATCAAGGCGTGATTGCCTTCCTGTCGGCCATTGAATACTGCGACATCTACAATATTGTGCCGTCGATTTTCGAAGAAGGTAGGGTGCCGTTCCTGCTGCTTTTGGACAAAATCACAGACGTGCGCAATGTGGGCGCGATTACCCGCTCGGCCGAGTGCGCAGGGGTGGATGCCATTATCCTGCCGCTCAACGGCGGGGCACAGCTCAACGAGGATGCGGTGAAAAGTTCCGCAGGCGCCCTGCATAAAGTACCCGTTTGTCGGCACTCCAACCTTGTGGAAGTGATTCAGTACTTGAAAGATAGCGGCATTGAGGTGATTGGCGTGACCGAAAAGGCCAACCATGCGCATTATAACAAAGATTTCACCGGACCCGTCTGCCTGATCATGGGCAACGAGTACGAGGGCATCGCTTGGGACTACCTGCGGCACTGCAACGACACGGTTACCATCCCGATGGTCGGCACCATCCGTTCGCTGAACGTCTCTGTGGCTACCGGCATAGCCCTGTTTGAAGTCGTGAAACAACGTAATCCTGTGACAGAATGAAAATTGGCGTACTTTCCGATACCCACGGCTATCTGCACCCCGATGCCTTTGCGTTCTTCAAGGGCTGTAACGAAATTTGGCACGCCGGCGACATTATGGACGATTTCATCCTTGACGAACTTCGCGCCATCGCACCAACGGTAAGGGCGGTCTACGGCAACTGCGATGACTGGGATATTCGTCGTGAAGTGGGTGAATATGAGGTTTTTACCTGCGAAAAGCACAAGGTCGCGCTGATGCACATTGTGGGTTCGCCGGGACGCTATCAGCCGAAAGCGTTGGAAATCATCCGAGAGGAGCATCCGACCATTTTCGTGGCCGGACATTCGCACATTCTGAAAATCATGTTCGACAAATACCATAACCTCCTGTTTATCAATCCCGGAGCGGCAGGCAAATACGGTATCCACACGCGACTGACCATGCTGCGCTTCGAAATTGAAGGCGAGGAAATCAAGAACATGGAAATTTTTGATATTCCCAAACAAGTACCTATGAAATGAGCGACAACGAACCGATAATTACTGTTTTAGGTCCGACGGCCACGGGCAAGACCGGCGTGGCGGTTCGCATCGCGTCCGAATTGGGCGGCGAAATAGTGAGTGCCGATTCCCGTCAGGTGTTTCGCCGCATGGACATCGGTTCGGGAAAGGATTTGTCGGAATATCAATACCATGGGGAGCCTATCCCCTACCACCTCATCGATGTGGAGGAACCGGGAAAAGAATACAATGTCTATCGTTATCAACAGGAGGCATTCAAGGCCATCCGGGACATTCAGGAGCGCGGCAAACGGGTAGTTCTTTGCGGTGGCAGCGGGCTTTACCTTGATGCTGTTCTACAAGGCTACCGTTTCAAATTCCAGGAGGAGAGCCAGATACTGTCGGATCCGGTACCGTCGGCCATCATCGGCTTGCGCGGCGACCGCGAGCGCATCCGTGAGCGCATCACGCGGCGGCTGCAGGCGCGGTTGAAAGAGGGAATGATCGAGGAGGTGCAGGCGCTGTTAGACGAAGGCATCCCGGCCGAGCGACTCATTCGCTTCGGTTTAGAGTACAAATACGTGACTCTCTACCTCACGGGCGAGCTGCACTACGGCGATATGGTATCGTTGCTCAATACGGCCATCCACCAGTTCTCCAAGCGACAGATGACCTGGTTCCGCCGTATGGAACGTTTAGGATTCTACATCCGTTGGGTGGATGCGGATTTGCCGGAAGAGGAGAAATTCCAGAAGATTTATCAATATTTACAGGAGGACGGGATTGAATTTGATTAATTCAACGCCTTCTCTCTCAATGAATTGAAACCGTAACCCAAAGTTTCGGACGCATCCAGAATCGTCACGAACGCCTTGTCGTCGATTTCGTGAACGAAATGGATGAGCACCGGCAGCTGCTTGCGGGAGATGGAAGTGAAGATAATCTTCTTCTCATCGTGGTTGTACATGCCCTCACCGTTGAGGTAGGTGCCGCCGCGATCCAGCTCGTCGAAAATGCGCTGCCGGATTTCCTCGTATTTTTCGGAAATAATCAGCACTGCCTTGTTGCCGTGGAAGCCCGCGATGACCTTGTCCATCACCACGCCCGTCACGTAAATCACTAACCAGGAATACAACGGCACGGTCCAGTCTTTGAAAGCGATTAAAGCGATGAGCACGATAGTGGAGTCAACAAAGATGAGGATAGTGCCTAACGGGATGTGTTTCAAATACTTGCCGATAATCATGGCGATAATGTCGGTACCGCCGGACGTGGCGCGGGTCTTGAAAATCAAGCCTAATCCGATGCCGATAATCACCCCGCCGAACAGGGCGACGATGAAGGTTGCCGACGGATCGGGGGTCATGGGGTCGCCCGGCATTCCAATCAGCGGCGCATAGCCGTAAACCTTCTCCCAAAGCGAGATGAACGCTGGCAATGTGATTACGCCCACCAGTGTTTTCGCCCCGAACTTGGGCCCGAGCCACAGCGTGCCGATGAGCAGCAACGGCAAGTCGAGACAGATGCCCGACAGACCGATGGGGAAATTGAACACGTGGTGCAGGATGATGGCGATACCGTAAACGCCGCCTGGTGCGAGTTTCAGCGGCGAGATAAACACCACAAAGCCGATGGACATGATAAACGTACCCAGGATGATGAGGCCGTAGGTGCGGATAAGTTCTTTCGTTTTTTCTTTCGTTAAGGTCATATTTATAGGTTTCAAGTTTCAAGTTTCAAGTTTCAAGTTTCAAGTTTCAGGTTTCAAGTCAAAGGTCAAAGGTCAAGGGTCAAGGGTCAAAGGTCAAAGTCAATGGTCAAAGGTCAAGGTCAAAGTCAATGGTCAATCAACGGCTAATGACGCGGTTCAGCCGTTGGGAGATAATCCGTTTCAGTTGGTTTATTTTGTTGAGCTGTTGCAGGGCGAGGCCTAAGTCTTCTTCTGCCAACTCTTTGTTTTCCAACACTTTATTGATTATCGCTGCATCATTTTCCAAAATGCGGAGCTTAAAGGTGAGCAGAATGTTCTGCACCTGGTTCTGCAAGATGCGGATATTGTTGCGCGTGGTGTGCGTATGGATGTCGTACTTCTTCTGCCAATGCTCGCTGAAGCGCGGCTCCACGGGGATGTGGCGAATCACAAACTCACTGACCTGCGGGTCGTCCGAAAGGGTGAAATTGCGGATAATCTGGTCTTGGTTGCCGATGTAAGAGGCCCAACCGGCATACATGTTGAAGATTTTCTCCAACAGCGGGTAATGGAAGCGGAGGTCCTCTTTCATCATCTCGTTGCAGACATACTGGTCAACGCGCAATCCTTCCCGCTGCGCACCGTCATCCTCATAAACGAGGTAGTTGCCGTAATTCAGCACCAGCAGCACCAGCTCCTTTTCCGCCTCGTAAAGCAGGTCTGTCTGTGGGGCGATATCCTGATGCTTCTGCGTATCAATAAGGTCGGGAACATCCGATTGTTGCGGGCCGTCCGGCATCGGAACACCCGTTTGCCCCTGCCCTTGCTGCTGCGTCTGCTGCTGCACAGTCCGACTTTGCTCCTTGGTCTTCTCCCACACGAAGCGGCGCAGGTTGAGGTTGAGGTCGTTTTCCGACAAATCGAACAGCTTGGCGCACTCCTTGATGTAGAACGCCCGCTCGATATTGTCCTTCACGCAGCTGATGGATTTCAGAATCTCATTCACCATGGAGGCCCGCTTGATAGGGTCGTTGCCCGCCTCTTTTGAAAGGATGTCGGCTTTGAAGAGCAGGAAGTCTTTGGATTCGTTCGCCAAATAGTCCTGTAACTCGCTGTCCCGGTGTTTTTTTGCGAAAGAATCAGGGTCTTCGCCGTCGGGAAGGAGGCAGACGCGGATTTTGAGGCCCTGCTCGAGCAGCATGTCGATGCCGCGCATGGAAGCCTTGATGCCGGCCATATCGCCGTCGTAGAGCACCGTAATGTTCTGGGTGCGCTTGGTGATCATGCGTATTTGGCCTTGCGTGAGCGACGTACCAGAGGAGGCCACCACATTTTCCACACCCGACTCATGCATGGAAATCACGTCGGTGTAGCCCTCCACAAGATAGACGTTCTGCTGTTTGTGGATGGCGTTTTTGGCGAAATAGATGCCGTAAAGCGTGTCGCTCTTGTGATAAATGGTGTTCTCGCGGGAGTTGACGTACTTACGCGGGTCTTTGCCGTCTTTTTTGAGCACGCGACCGCCAAAACCGATGACCTTGCCCGCATCGTTGTGGATGGGAAAGATAACGCGCCCCCGGTAGATGTCATACAGCTTGCCGCTCTGCGCCTTGCCGGTGAGACCCAGTTCGAGAAGGTATTCCTCCTTGTAACCCTTCTCCAACGCCGCTTTCGTGAAACTGTCCCAGTTGTCGGGGCTGTATCCGAGCCTGAACTTGTCGATGGTGGCGTCCGCAAAACCGCGTTCCTTGAGGTAGGTCATGCCCATGAGACGGCCCTCGTCGGTATTGCGGAGCTGGTCCATAAAGAACTTCTCCGCAAACTCGTTGACAATCAGCAGGCTTTCGCGCAGACTGCGCTGCTGCCGTTCCTCGTCGCTCTCGGTGCGCTCATATTCGAGGGGAATGCCGTACTTCTTGGCAAGGTACTCGATAGCCTCGGGGTAGGACATCTTCTCATGCTCCATCAGGAACTTGACGGGGTTGCCGGCGGCGTCGCATACGAAGCACTTGTAAATACCGAGGCGCGGGCTGACGTGCAGCGAGGGGTTCTTGTCGTCGTGGAAGGGACAAATGCCCACGAAATCCTGGCCCTGCTTGCGCAAGGAGACAAAGTCGCCGACCACATCTTCAATGCGCACGGCGGCCATCACGCTGTCTATGGACTTCTGCTTAATCACGGCGGCAAAAGTACGAATTTTTAGGGAACGGCAGAGCGCACGCGGCAACGTTTTTCGTTGTCCAAGTTGTCATGGTTGTCTTTAGCATTCTTTTCAGAAAAATTATATTTTTGCCGTATCTTTCTAAAAACGAGACTTTATGCGAAAAATCATACTCATGGCTGTTTGCTTTTGGACTTTAACCCTGACCGCCGGAAACGATGGGCCGCAGCGCCCCATCGACGGGTTGGCGCATCGTATCTTGGGCGAGATGGACACCTGGTTTACATTTGAATATCAGCCTGATACGGTTGACTTCTTCCAGATAGAGACCGTCAACGATCCGGTCAAAACCCTCAAAATCAGGATAACCGGCAACAACGACAATTCGTTGGCGGTGGGGCTGAACTACTACCTCAAACATGTCGCCGGCGTGCATGTCTCGTGGCTGCTGTGCGAGCCCATAGAGCTGCCGGAAGCGATGCTGCTTCCCCTCGAAACCATCCGCAAGGAGGCCCTCGTCAAAGACCGTTTCTTTCTAAACTACTGCACCTACGGTTACACGATGCCATGGTGGAAATGGCCGCAGTGGGAGCGGTTCATCGACTGGATGGCGCTCAACGGTATTAACATGCCACTCGCCATCACCGGGCAGGAGGCCGTCTGGTACGATGTGTGGAAGGAGTTCGGGATGACCGACGAGGAAATCCGCAGCTACTTCTCTGGACCAGCGCACCTTCCGTGGCACCGCATGGCCAACCTCGACGGTTTCGGCGGTCCGCTGCCGATGTCGTGGATTGAGGGGCAAAAGGAGTTGCAACAACAAATCGTCGCTCGCGAGCGGGAGTTCAACATGACCCCCGTGCTGCCCGCCTTCGCCGGACACGTACCCAAACGGTTCGCCGAAATGCACCCTGAGGCCGACATCCAGCAGCTGAGCGCTTGGTGCGGCTTCGAGCCCACCCACTTCCTCAATTCCTCCGACACGCTCTTCGCCAAAATCCAGCAATCGTTCATGGAGAAGGAGATTGCCCTCTTCGGCACCGACCACATTTACGGAGTCGATCCCTTCAACGAGATGGACCCGCCCAGCTGGGAGCCCGACTACCTCGCCAACGTGGCCCGCAACATCTACACCTCGCTGCAGCAGAGCGACCCCGAAGCCCGCTGGTTGCAGATGACCTGGGTCTTCTACTACAAACGCAAGTCGTGGACTCCCGAGCGGCTCCGCGCCTACCTCACCGCCGTACCGCAAGACCGGCTTGTGCTGCTCGACTACTTCTGCGAGAAGACAGAAGTTTGGCGCACCACCGAAGGTTTCTATGGACAACCCTTCATCTGGTGCTACCTCGGCAACTTCGGCGGCAACACCATGCTGGTGGGCAACATCAACGAGCTGGAAAAGAAACTGGATGCCGCGTTGGAGGAAGCCGGCCCGAATATGACCGGCATCGGCTCCACCTTAGAGTCCTTCGACGTGAGCCCGCAAATCTACGAATACCTCTTCGACCGCGCATGGGAGAAGCAACCTAATGTGCAGCAATGGATTAAGGATTGGAACTATCTGCGTACGGGCAACAAACTCTATAAAGACAACTGGCAATTGCTGAACGACAGTATCTACAAAGACTGGTCGTTCTACGGTCTTGGTACGCAGTTAGTTGCACGTCCCTCATTAGAAGGGCACGGCACCTACTACACCAAACCCTACTATTCGTACAACAACGACACGCTGAAGAGAATTTGCATGGCCTTTATCCTGCATTTCTCATACAACGAAGGCGGCTTTAGTGCCGGAACTGTTTATAAAGACACTTACAATTACGACTTGGTCAACCTCTTCTCGCAATGGATGGGCAACCACTTTATGGACATCCGCAACGACTTCACGGTGGCGTACAAAAACCGCGATATCAAGGAGATGAAGCGGCAGGTGGAGCTTGCCAACCAGCTGTTTGCGGATGTGGACGCGCTGCTTAACACGCATCCTGCCTTCATGTTGGGACCGTGGATTGAGGCTGCTCGCGACTGGGGCACAACGAAGAAGGAAAAGGACTATTACGAACGGCAGGCGCGCACAATCCTTACGATTTGGGGCGGCCCCGTGCTCAACGACTACGCCAACCGGATGTGGGGCGGATTGGTGAAGGACTATTACGCCAAACGCTGGAACCTCTTCTTCGAGGCGGTTATAAAGGCCGTGAAAGAGGGCAAGGAATTTGACGAGAAGGCCTTTGGCGAAGAACTCTCCAAATTCGAACACAAGTGGACGGAGAGTCACACGAAATATATCGTGGCACCGCAACCTGTAGAGCGGAAAATAATCGGAATGCATCCCAATCATCCCACCCATAAAGCTGCATGGGCGATTTTCGAGCGGTGGATGAAGTAGTGAGGATTTTTTTTACTTTTGCACTTTCAAAATCATACAAGAATGAAACAGTTTTCTACTTTGCTATTGTTGCTGTGCCTCCTCGCCGCACCGAGGTTGAATGCACAGGTCCCGGACACCACCATCGCCACGCCCAACGGCAACTTCGAGCAATGGTCGAATGGCAACGGCTACAGCGTCACTGCACTCATTTTCCCGCTGACAGTGTATAGCAGCTACACCTATCCCACCGGATGGAACTACCCAGCCTACCCCGTTAACGAGACATTTTCGTACAGCGGCGTGAATTTGAACATAAACACCGACATTCCGCTGCTGAAAGTTTCCAACGAAACCAGCAATGTATATGAAGGGTCCCATGCGCTGAAAATGCAGAGTTTCTTGCTCTCTGACATTCTTGGATCCGTCATTTACGGCCTCATCCAGTCCTCGTTAGACCCCACGCTGACCTCCACCGCCTTCCCCACCATTCTGTCCACGGGTAACGTAAATCTGGAACAATTTCTACCTTTAGTGTTTGATCTGGCCGACGATTTCGACGATATGACCCAACTGGTGTCTGTCTTGGATACCTTGAACTTGAGCAATATCATTGACGGCGGCATTCCCTTGGACAGCATGGTCCCCACCCGGCTGACCGGCCACTACAAGTACACTTCCGCAGACAGCGGGGACAATGGCGGCATCCTGATGATTGGAACCAGATACAACCCCGAAACGCACCAGCGCAGGGTGGTGGGTGCCGGTTTTACCATAGCGCTGACGGACACGTCCGAATACACCCCCTTTGAGGTAACTTACGCCTCACTTTCCGACATATTGCCCTCCGCAGCCCACGTTGAGGCCGATTCGCTGATCATCTTCTTGTTTTCCTCCGCCAATATCAGCCCGCAACAAGGTTCCGCCCTCTATATCGACAATCTGCAACTTTGGGGACATGAACCGATAGATACTTGCAGCGCGGTTTTCGACTTGCACCTCATCAATGTGGACACTACGCATGCCACTATTGGCTGGGGCTTTGAAGGCGAACCCGACCACTTTGAGGCGGAATACGGCCCGCAAGGATTCGCACAAGGCAGCGGCACTTTGGTCGGCACCACCGAAAGCTTCCTGCACCTGTCGAACCTGCAACCTGACACCTGGTACGATGTTTACGTGCGTTGCGTGTGCGACGAGGACCTTTACGGTGAATGGGACATGCTGACGTTCCACACCGACACGCTGATCCACACCGGAATCCGCACTATCGCTGACGACAATCTGCTGATTTATCCCAACCCCGCCCAAGGGCAGTGCACCGTTCAGTTTGAACGCGAAACGCCTAATGTGGTTCGACTTTTCACGATTGAAGGCGTTTTGGTTCAGGAGATTATCCCGACCCGTGAGTCTATTGAGCTGACTCTGCCTGCCAACGGTGTTTACCTCCTTGTCTGTGACATGAAGGAGGGAACGGTGGTGCGAAAAGTTGTGGGTCGGTAAACTAGACCGACGCGTAATAAATACACTATAAATATTTTGCGCCATCTATCACTGAAATATTAAAAAAGTGTATTTTTGCGGGCTGTTATTTCAGCAACGAAAAACTTTAGAAAATGGCAACAAAAAAACACACATAGTATGGAAGATTTAGAAAAAATTAAAGAGCAAAAAGAACAGGAGGCCGCGTCATTATACGAAATGATGGGCGTTTCATTAACAGATCCTGTTTTAAACAGCCACGAAGAACCAGACTATGTCAAGCCCATTACTATTATTTTGTCTCACAACTCTCATCCTTTGTTTTAAATACTATGCCAAGTTGGAATCAGATTCTTCAAGACATTGTTGACAAATCAAATACTATAGACAGCACTCGCAGAAAGTATATCAAAGAATTGAGCGACTATACGGGTCGCAATACCATTGTGTATTATTCTGCTTTTTTACAGAAATCCGCTTTGGCAAAACAAGGTGTTGATTTTGGCATAAATGACGCCGACAAAAACGGATTCATGGCAGCTATATGCGGGATGGACAAATCCAAAGGTCTGGATTTAGTCCTTCACACCCCTGGCGGTCTTTTATCGGCTGCCGAATCTATCGTTATATATCTGAAATCTGTTTTCGGGAATAATATTCGGGCGATAGTTCCGCAAATTGAGATGTCGGCTGGAACTATGATGGCACTGTCAACAAAAGAGATTGTGATGGGTAAACACTCAAACCTTGGGCCGATAGATCCTCAGTTGAACGGACTTGCGGCCCATGCAATCATCGAAGAATTTGACACGGCGAGGAAAGAAATATTGAATAATCCCCAATCTGCACATCTTTGGCGACCTATTTTAGAAAAATATCACCCTACATACATTGGAGAATGCGCCAAATCCATCACATGGGCAAACACAATAGTAGTAAATTGGCTGAAAGACAATATGTTTTCGGCATCTGCGGAAGCAGAGAAGAAGGCAAAAAAGGTGGTGTCAGAATTAGGTAGCCACTCTCTTACGTTTTCACACAGTCGTCACATCCACTCGAATGACTTGAAAAACCTTGAAATCAACGTTTTCGATTTAGAAACGGATCCAAAGTTGCAAGATCTCGTTTTAAGTGTGCATCATTCTTCCATCATAACTATGACGCAAACAAAAACCATCAAGATTATTGAAAATCAGGACGGGAAAGCGTTTATTCAATTATCTAATTAGTGAAAAGCATTTCCTGTTAACCAAGAACAATGACAACAAGTTAATAAAGCTTGTTGATTAAAAATTGTCTCGCATGCTCCTTAACACTACTCTCAATATTACTCTCAGAAACAATCTCCAAGGCTCTTTTACTCCATCCTTTTCTCACTATTTTCCTCGCATTACTCAATCTTGATCTTTTAGAATTATCAGTAAATTTAGCATAAAGAGCATATTTATCACTCAATTCTTGCCAAGAAACATTATCATTTTTAATTATTTCAGGGTATAATATTTCAACAAAAACCGATTTTCCAATTTTCTTTAACAAAGATTCTATTTCTATTATTTCTACGTCTATCATAACTTTAAAACACTAAAAACTAACGGCAAAAATACAAAAAAAACACTATTCATTACACCCCCGTCCGGATCTTACTTCTATCCTCCCCTTCCGTTTTGCCCGCACCGGCCTTCTTGTAGGCGTTGAAGTTGTAGCTCACGCCCAACCAGAACATCCGGCTCTTGCCGTGCAACATATTGTCTAACTGATAGTACTGGTTGTCGGCGAAGATCTCCCATTTGCGGGTGTTGAAGACGTCCGTGAGCTGCGCGGAGACCGTGAGCGTGCCCTTCAGGAACTTCTGGCTGATGCCGATGTTCATGTAGTGCGAGAGACGCGTGGTGAACTGCGGGTAGTACTGCGGCGTGTTCAGGAAATACTGCAGGTTGATGTTCATCCCCTTGATCGGGCGGAAATCTAAGCGGAGGTTGCTGTTGTTGACCCACCCGCTGTTCGAGATGTCCCACTCTTCGATGTTGCCCACCGAACGGAGGTAGTAGGTGTTCGTGCCAAGCGTCGCCGTCATCCACTCCCATGGGTCGGACTTCGCGCTCAGGTCCACTCCCGCCTTGGTCTGTGAGGTGGCGTTGATGTAGGTCATCAGCAGGATATCGCCCTCGAAACGGGCCACCTGCGTGATGTAGTTGTGGATGTAGTTGCCGTAAATGCCCACATTCACAGCCCATTTCGGCACCTTGAACTGGTAGAGCAGCTCCGCATTGTCAGCGGTCTCGGGCTGGAGGTGCATATTGCCCTGCTCGAAGTTGTGCGGGTCGATCATGCTCATGTAGGGGTTGAGCTGCGGGTACGTGGGTCGCGTGATACGCCGCGAATAGGCGAACGACAGGCTGTGCTGCTTGGAAATCTTATACTTGAACGACAGCGAGGGTCCGAGGAAGAAATGCTGCGACCACTCGTCCAACACCTCCTTCTCGCTATGCAGGTGCGTGCGGCTGTATTCGGCACGGAGACCGGCGCTCCAGGTGAAACGGTCGCGCCACTCCGTAGAGGTGAACTGCACGTAGGCGGCAGGCACGTACTCCCTGTGCAGCAGGTCGTTACTGAACTGATGGGAGTAATCCCAACCGAGGCTGTCGCGCACGAAGAAGTTGTGGTAGATGTCGTTTTGACGGTAGGAGAACTTCACGCCTGCATCCCAAAAGCCGTATTTCTCGATGATGCGCCAGTCCGTTTGCGCGGAGGTGAGCAGCGGACTGCCGCCCGACACCGACTTGCTGACCGAATCGCTCTCCAAAAAGTAGTACGACGGGCGATGTCCCCAGATTTTGGAAACGTTCGCCTTGACGGAGAAGGTGAGCTTCCCGGGACGGATGGCGTGCCAGTAGGCTAATGTGCCGTCAAGGTTCTCACGGTTCCAAGTCACGTCGCTACGACGGTTCTCGTGCGACAGAATGCCATTGTGGAACCAGTCGTTGGAGAGGTCTTGGACGGTGTTGAGGCGGGGAAGGATGAGCCGGAAGTCGGCATCGATCTTGTTCCGCATGTTGGGCTTGATGGTGAATCCAAGGGCGATGTTGTTGTTGAAGACCGTCCGCAGGGCGTGGATCTGCTGGCTGAGACTGTCGCCGGTGGTGCGGTAATAGCGGTAGAGGTAGCCGTTGTTGATGTCATCCTCGTACTTCACCTGATAGTTGAAGCGCAGGGCGAACTTGTTGCGGGTGTAGTTCAGCGCGAGGCTGCCGTTGGTGAAGTGGTTGAAGCCGTAGTTGACCGCCGCCATCCCGCTGAGGCCTTTCTTCCCGTCCTTCTTGGTAACGATGTTGATGATGCCGCCCGTGCCCTCCGCATCGTAGCTGGCATTCGGGTTCGTGATGATATCGATGCTCGCTACATTGGAAGACGGTATCGCGTTGATAGAACCGAGGTTGGTGGGCACGCCGTCGAGCAACAGCAGCACATTGCCGTTGCCGCGAATGGAGACATTGCCGTCGGGGTCAATGGTCACGGAAGACTGCTGGCGCAGTAAGTCCGCAACGGTGCCTGACATCATAGCCGTAGCGTCTGTCGGGGCTATAGTCGTATGTTCGGCGGTGACGACTGTTCGTTCACCTTCGTGAGCTGAAACAGTCACCTCCTCCAACACCTGCGACGTGGCCTCCATCGGAATATTCCCCAAAGCCACCTCGCTCTTTTCCGATGTAAAATCAAGATGTTTTGGCTTATAGCCCATATAAATCACGGTCAAGGTATAGGTCTTCGGTGATTTTGGTACCTTCAGCGCGAACTGGCCGTTTTGGTCCGTGAGTGCACCCGCCACCACGCTGTCCTGCATCGACGCATACACGGAAACGTAAGGCATCGCGAAGTTATTATCGTCAATCACTTTGCCTGTCACTTTACAAATATTCTGCTGAGCGAAAGCGGACATGCTGAGAACCAGCAGGATAACGGCGAAGAAGAGAGGGTGTTTGGGCATAAAAATCGGGGGTATTTTTGAAAACAATTCGCGGCAAAAATAAAAAAAACGCGTGTCTATTGTATATCTGATTTTTTTTGTATTTTTGCAACTGAATTTTAGTAACGATGAGTAGAAAAGTTAAATGAATACGCTTAAATATAAGGGATTTATCGGAAGCATTGAGGTTGAGGATGATTTGTCTCTTTATGGTAAAGTCCTTGGACTAGGGAGTAAAGCTTTGGTGACGTATGAAGGGATGACTGTGCCAGAGCTTGAGGCGGATTTTCATGCCGCCGTGGATGATTACATTGAATACTGCAAGGAGCATAATCTTCCTCTTAGAAAATCTTACAGCGGAAATTTCAACGTAAGGATACCCCAACAACTCCATGCTCAGGTTTCTGAACTCGCCATGGAGAGAGGGGAAAGTCTGAATGCCTACGTGCGCCGCGCTCTTGAAGCAGCAGTCCAGGCCGCGCAAGTATAACATTCCTTCTTGGTAATCTGTTTGCAAGAAAACTCTGAAACAAATATGAAAAAGCTAAAGAAGACACCTCGATACCTCACAGAGGAGATTCATACCGAACGTCTCAAATTGCCTGTTCCCATTGGACGTTCCGAGGTGACTGATGCCGACATCGAGTACGTTCAGCGTATCTTGAAAGAGGACCACAACTATTTCTCCCAAACGCTTTCCGATATGCTTCATGAGGAATGGCGCTACGAAATCCCTTACGATGATTCTTCTGTCGTCCAACACATGTACTACCTGCACCACACGCAAGCCCGACGATGGACAGTGGAGGATTACCGCAGTCTGCTCTACCAAGAGGCCGCATTGGGGACCATCTTCCCAATCATCCTTCCCAAAGTATTCGAAATCCTTGATTACAACATCAAGGCGGACGGCGGTTTTTACGAAGGTGACCTGCTTGATGCCGTTTTGGGAATAAGCTCTGAATTCTGGAAAGAGCACAAAAAACTGTATGATACAGCTTGCAGGCTGATCAGAAACAAAATGGAAACATTGTCGAAAACGGAATATTCCACTGACAAGGAACTATTGGAGAACGCCACCGCATTTTTGGCGATGAAGGGGTAAGAACATCAATCCTATTCCGCCCTCATTACACCGCAAGCCTGTAATCCTCCTTGTCCACCGTTTTTTTTTGATTTGCATGTTTTTTCTGTTCCGTCCCTATCGGGACGAGGGAATCCGCAGGAACATCCGTTTCTACCGAGCGGTCGCCCCTGCCAGGGCTATTCGGGAATCGTACCGATGTCCCCTATCCATAACCTTCATCGTAATGTCCCTGTTGGGACAAAAGCCCGGTAGGAGACGACGTTTCCCAACGCCGTAGAATGCCCCGATTAGGGGCTTCACACGACGGGCGTCGGCGAATGCCTGCACAGGCGTTGGCGGATGCCTGTACAGGCGTTGGCGGATGAACATAGGTTCGTTGGAGGGAACTTATGGAATACAGCGTGTATGCTGACTAATAACAACATGGAAAAATTGTCAGAGATCCCGCCATTTTGTCGCCAGAAAACAGACAATTTGTCAGAAAAGATAAAAATAATTGAAAAATATTTGTTGGCACGCGGTTTGCATTATGAAGAGCGTTCGCTGATGCGAGAGCGGAGGCGGACAAGAAAAGAAAAACAATAAAAGTTAAACAAATAAAAGAAAGGAGTTCATTATGCTACCCGTTATGTTTAAAAACAGTTGGTTTCCGACCATGTTTGAAGATTTCTTGAACAGCGACATTATGCCGCGCACCAACACCACAGCTCCGGCCGTGAATGTTAGAGAAGACGAAAAGGCCTACACGATGGAAGTGGCCGCCCCCGGCATCAAGAAGGAATTCTGCCGCGTGAGCATCAACGACGAAGGCAACCTCTGCGTCGCCATCGAGAACAAGATGGAACACAAGGAAGAGGAGAAAAAGCACCACTATCTGCGCCGCGAGTTCTCCTACACGAACTACGAGCAGAACTACACGCTGCCCGAGGACGTCGACAAGGACCACATCGAAGCCAAAGTGGAGCACGGAATCCTCACCATCACCCTGCCGAGAGTGCAGAAAGAGGAACAGAAACTCTCCCGCACCATCGCCATCGGCTAATCTCTGCCAAATGTTAATGATTTTGCGCCGCATTCGAAAGAGTGCGGCGTTTTTTGTTTGTGCATATCCGTAAATTTTGTATGTTTGCGTTTTCAAAACCTTTGTAACCTGTGAACCGTATCAAAAACCTTTTTCTCAACGACAAATTCATTCTGGGCGTCATCCTGCTGAACGCCATTGTCATTTTCCTGCAAGTTTGCGACATCGGCAATAAATGGATGGAGATTATTGACGTGGCCTGCATACTGATCTTCATGATCGAAATGGGTGTGAAACATGCCGAATACGGACTGAAAGGCTACTGGTCGTCGTGGTGGAACCGCCTGGACGGCATTCTGGTCATCATTTCCATTCCTTCCGTCATCGCACTGTTCATTCCCTCCGATCTGATGGACCTCTCGTTCCTGATGGTGTTGCGGGTGCTGCGGATGTTCCGCTTCCTGCGGGTGCTGCACTTTTTCCCGAACATCAGCCAGATTATAGCGGGTTTCAAGCTCGCCGTACACGAGTCGTGGGCCGTCATGTTCTGTTTCCTCATATTGATTGTCGTGTTCGGCATTATCAACTGCAGCCTCTTCCATAACATCGCGCCAGCCTATTTCGCCACCCCGCTCGATTCCATCTATTCCGTCTTCCGCATCTGCACCGTGGAAGGCTGGTACGACATCCCTGATTCCATCGCGGCGGCCACCACGCCCACCATCGGCAAAATTGTGCGCCTCTACTTCTGCCTCCTGCTCATCGGCGGCGGCATCATCGGCATGTCGTTCATCAACTCCATTTTCGTCGATGCCATGGCCGCCGACAACAACGATGACGTGAAAGACAAACTCGACGAACTCGAACGGAAAATCGACAAACTGTTGGAGGAACGCGAGAACAAAGAAAACCCGACCGATATGTAGAGACGGGGCGTGCCCCGTCTCTACAAACGTCAAAGGTCAAAGGTCAACGGTCAACGTAAAATTTGTATTTTTGCGGCGTCTTAGGAGCAGCGGCATTCTTGCCGCGAACAGGCCGCTGTGAATTGCGGAACTCCTATTGCAAACGATATAAAACGAACAGAAATATGAACGAACAGAAAATTGAAACGGCTGCCGCCCTCGGCAACGCCTTGGTGGACAAAGTGGACCATTTCCTGCACCACTTCACCAGCTACGCCACAGACCTTGAGGTGGGCATCCATCCCGAAACCTTCGACATCATCCTCGACAGCCCGAACAAAATCCCCGAAGGATACCGCCGGCACAGCATCGCCGACTTCATCCTCACCAACGCCCGCGGTCTGTACGAGCCCGACGAGAAGGCCATCTTTCAGGTAGCCGAGCACTATTTTTAACAAACAACATTCCAAAAGGGCTGCAAGCCCGAAACGTGTCAACCCAGGGTGAACGCAGTGAGCCCTGGGATCGTAAAATCAACTATGGCAAAAAAAGAAAGTTCCACCAAATCCGTGACATTTGACGCAATCGTGCGACAAATTCGTGAGAAACAGTTCGCGCCGGTGTACCTGTTGCATGGCGAGGAACCGTTTTTCATCGACCGGCTCTGCAAGATGTTCGAGGAAAGCATTCTGGAACCGGACGAGCGCGATTTCAACCAGGTGGTGCTCTACGGTAAGGACACCTCAGCGGACATGGTGCTCGCAAACGCCCGGCAGTTCCCCTTCGGCAGTCCCTACCGCGTAGTGATTCTCAAAGAGGCTAAAGAGCTGAAAAACATTGAATTGCTAGATGCCTACGTGCAAAATCCCAGTCCGCAGACTATCTTTATCGTGTGCCATAAATACGGAAAACTCCGTAATCCGAAAGCCTACAACGCGCACGGTGTGGTATTTGTATCGGAAGGGGTGAAGGACTGGAACCTCAACGCCTGGATCCAAAATCTGGCGGAACAAACATTCAACTACCGGCTTAGTCCGCAAACCGCTGCCGTCTTAGGCGAACATATCGGCAACGACCTGTCGCGCATCTACACCGAGTTTCAAAAACTGCAAGTCGTGCTGCCGGCCAACAGCGAAATCACTCCGGATATTGTCGAAAAGTACATCGGCATCAGCAAGGAATACAACATTTTTGAGCTTCAAGAGGCCCTCGGAAGCCGGAATTTGGGCAAAGCCTACAACATTATGCTCAATTTCACCCTGCACCCGAAGGAGAACCCCAACATCAAGACCATCTCCATGCTCTACACCTTTTACCACAAGATGCTGCGCTACCACCTCGCCCCCGACAAAAGCAACGATGCCTTGCGCGTCATTTTCGGGACTGGCGTGCCTATGATGATTTCCCGCAATATCGGATACGCCAACAACCATTCGCTGCCCCAGCTGACCAAGATTATTTCCATCCTGCGGGAATACGATTTGAAATGCAAGGGCGTGGACGCCAGCAATGACGATGCCGAACTGTTGAAAGAGATGATTTACAAGATTACCCATGTGTAAGATGAAAAACATACATTTCCGTTCTGTAGAGACGGGGCATGCCCCGTCTCTACAAACAATATTCTTGTGCCTTTTCCTATTCACCGCAATCTTCACCTTCGCCCAGGCGCCCCCCGGTTATTACGCCGCCGCCGAAAACAAGAGCGAAGAAGAATTGCGAACGGCACTATACAACATTATCAAATCGCACAATTCCGTATCGTACAGCGATTTATGGCAATCGTTCTACTCCACCGACATGCGTCCCGACAACGGCAAGGTTTGGGACATGTACTCCGACAAGCCCGGCGGCTCCCCTGCCTACTACTTCACCTTCGGCAGCGACCAATGCGGGAACTATTCCGGTGAGGGCGACTGCTACAACCGCGAGCACTCGGTACCTAAAAGCTGGTTCGGCGGCAGCGTGGCTCCCATGTACACCGATCTCTTCCACCTCATCCCCACCGATGGCTTCGTCAACTCCAAACGTAGCAACCTGCCTTTCGGCAAGGTGATTAACGCGACCTGGACCAGCACCAACGGCAGCAAAGTGGGCACCTCCAACATTTCCGGCTATTCCGGGCAGGTGTTCGAGCCCATCGACAGTTTCAAAGGCGACTTTGCCCGCACCTATTTCTACATGGCCACCTGCTACAAGGACAAGAACCTCGGGGTGGAGACGCAATCCAACTTCTACGGCGGCGACCTCAAGCCGTGGGCGAAAACGCTGCTGCTCCAATGGGCGGCCCTCGACCCCGTGAGCCAGAAGGAAATCGACCGCAACAACGCTGTCTTTCAGATCCAGCACAACCGCAATCCTTTCGTCGATTATCCCGAACTGGCGGAAAAGGTTTTCGGCAGCGACGCAACCCCTTTCACGACCAGCATCTCCGATTTTTCCGACCAATATTGCTGGTCTGTCTATCCAAACCCGACCACTTCCATAATCAATATTCAATCGCTTGATTTTCAGACAAATGATTTAACCGTCGAAATCCATGACATTGCAGGAAGAACGCTGCTATCACAAACGTCCGACCATTCCGACAATCTTCAAATAGACTTGTCGTCCTTTCCTAACGGACTCTATCTGATGAAAATATCTTCAGCCAAAAAAATCTACACTTACAAAATCGTAAAGCAATGAGTATCATCAAGATAACTAAGCAATTTTCCTTTGAGATGGCGCATGCCCTGCGTAACTACGACGGACTGTGCCGCAATATCCACGGCCACTCCTACAAGATGGACATCACCCTCGCCGGACAGCCCCTGCACGATGAAAACTCCCCGAAAAACGGCATGGTAATGGATTTCGGAGATTTGAAACGGCTTGTCAATGAAGAAGTTATCTCGCTATTGGACCACGCTTTGGTACTCAATTCCAAAACTGATGCGCAACTCGTTGAGGTATTAAAGCAAAATTACGAGAAAATCGTCACGGTGGATTTCCAACCCACAACGGAGAACCTTTTAGAATTCATCGCTGCGAAAATCCAGTCGCGGCTACCGGAAACAGTTACCCTCACCTGCGTACGCTTGCGGGAAACCGACACCTCCTACGCGGAATGGTGCAATTAATGGTTATTGGTTATAGGTTATTGGTTATCGAAACTGGGATTAGTTGACCGTTTTCTGTTCAACGGTCAATGGTCAATGGTCAACGGTCAGAGAATATCCACCGGCGTAACCATCCCCTGCAACACCCCATCCGAACGGCCGTTGTCCGTGATAAACAGCATATCCAAACGTACTTTTCTCTTTTTCGACCGCTGGAATTTAAGGCTAACATCCTCCACGGTTGTGTTAGGGTTAATGAAGCCGTAGTGCGCCATCGGTTCTTCAACCAAGCGTATGAAACCGGCTATATCGTTGAATTTCAGGCTTTCGGAGAGTAGAGCGGAATTGTTCTCCGCCACAATTTGCATGAGGGTTTTCGTGCTAAAGACCCCTACAATCCGATGGTTCTCCACGATGGGGATGTAGGAGTAGTCGTTGTGTTGCATTACTTTGACGGCGGCAAGAACAGAATCCTCCGGCGCAGGTGAGAAAATCTGTCCCGCACGAATGGCCACACGCATCAGTGTCACTGGATTGAGGGCGTAATAAAGGTTGTTGACCTGCCGCACTGCCTGATCGGTGACAATGACCATGTCCGTGCCCCCTTTCGACCAGTCGTAGTGCGACAGCAGGTTGCGCAACAATCGGCAGAACGCCAAGTTACTGCGCAAACTCTTGTATTGCGGCATCTGCTCCAAATCCTTCATCTCCGTCACCCCTCTTAAATTGTCGAGCACCCACTCCTCTATTTCGCGATATCTTTCCAGAAATTGTTCGGCCTTGTTCTCCATAGCAACATGATTTTGGACGGCAAAGGTACAAAAAATGAGTGATTAATACACAAACCTTCCGCTTGCTACATCAAATCGCGCGGTATGATCATACCCGCACCGTTGCAGCTCTTCCAACGCTTCCGGCACGAACAGTATCAATTCCTCCGCCTTGTGCGCGTCGCTGCTAACCAGCACCGGAATATCTGCCTTGCGGGCTTTCAACAGCAACTCTGTAGAAGGATAGAAACTGTCGCTGCGTTTTTTGTACAGTCCACGCGTGTTCACCTCAATAATGACATCGTAACGTTTAATCAGCTGTATCGCCTTATCCGCCAACACCTTATACCATTGTTCGTCCTCCGTGAAAAAGCGGTTGCGGTTGTGCATCTTAATCTTGTCGAAGTGGGCGATAATGTCCATCCGCTGCGTCTCAATCATCTCGAAGGTCTGCTCCCAAAAGGTTGTCACCGCCAACTTGATATTGTTGTCGAACAGGTCGCGCAAGCCATTGTCGTAAATTTCCTGCTTCGGACCGTCGATGAACCAGAGGCCGTCGCCGTGGGGCTGCTTCACCTGATGCACACCTCCGATGATGTAGTCCAAGCCATTCTTGTCTTGCCGCTCCGCAAAAGCCGTTGAAATATCCGGAATATAGTCGCATTCCAACGATTTCAGCAGCGTAACGTTCGTAGTTCGCTGCAAATCTTCGATTTCGCGGACATATTCGGGCAGTTTCGCCTCTTCCATGGCGAAGTTGTTCTCGAACGGTACTGGTGCATGCGAGGAAAATCCTAACTGCAGAAGGCCGCACTTTTCGGCTGCCCGCACCTGTTCTTCCAAGGTGCTCTTGCCGTCACAGTAGAGACTGTGGGTATGGTAGTTGGCGGGGTAATGGTTCATAATAAGGGGTTACAAAGTTATGAAAATAAAACGATGCGACGTTTGAGATTCCGCTCGCTCACTGCGTTCGCGGCGGAATGGTGCACACTGTCGATAATAACAAGGGGAAAAAGATGGACGGCGGGGTAAAGTGTACCTTTGACCGACATCTTTTGGCCGGCGTCCATCTTTTTCCCCTTTTTTATCCAAAGTAAGATGCACCATTCCGCTGGTGACGAAAGGAACCAGCGGAATCTCCGACAAACGACTTTTATTCTCCAATAGAGACCCATACCTTATTCCTCGTCTATTTCAGTATCGGTCTCTTCGTCACGAGTGCCGTCGAGAATGTCGAGTATTTGGCCGCTGCGGCCGGAGTGGGCTCTGTTGTAGAGGTTGCTGAGGAAGATAATGACGACATTGTCGGACGGGCGATAGAGGAACAAGTTTTGGAAACCGTTCCAGAGGCCGCCATGGTAGACGAGTTTGCCATGCTTGGGACTCTCTTCGATACGATAGCCGAAACCGTAGATGCTTTTGGGCAAGGAACCGTCGTTCAGCTGGTTCTCTCGCTGCGAAGCAAGATCCACCCACTCTTTCGGCAGAATCTTGTAATCGATAAACATGGCGTTGGCCCATCGGAGCATGTCCTCCATGTTGGAATAGATTCCCTTGTCGCCAAGCACACCGTTGAGGCGGTCGTACTTTGCCGTGACGCCCCCCCTACGGTGTCCGACGGCAATCGGAATGTCCGACGGCAAGGCTTTCACATTCACATCCTCTGATTTCGGGTTCACATCGGGATAAGTTTTGCCCTGTTTGGCATCAATGCCGACAATCTCAGTGAAAAAGCGGGTATCGTTCATCCCGGCGGGCTTGAAAATGTACTCGTGCACATACTCCTCAAACGGCATTCCCGACACTTTCGCCACCAACGCCGCTAAAATCGCATAGTTGGTGTTGATATACTCGAACTTCGTCCCCGTCGGGAAAATCTTGGCGTATTTCTGCTCCTCCAACACCCGTAATAGATGCTCATTATCCACAAACGCCGAGCCGCCATAGACCGTGTATTTGAACTTGAAATACTCAGGAATCCCCGAAGTATGGTTCAGCAAATGCCTGACGGTCACGTCGCTATACGGCAAATTTGGGAAATAGAGCGTGATGGTGTCTTCGAGGTTGATTTTCCCTTGCGCACACAGCTGCAGCACAGCCACGGCAGTGAACTGCTTGGAGATGGAGGCCAGGTCGAAAAGGGTGTTTTCGGTAATGCGGTTGTTTTTCGAAACGTTGAAACAAGGCGGCATTCCGGTCAGCTTGAGTTCCCCGTAGGCATATTCCACCAGCACCGTGTCGCGTACGGCCACCAGCATCACACCGTTGAGTTTCTCCGACATCTCGTTGGCCACAAATTCCAATGCCTCAATGTCATAGCGGTCGCCGATAGTGTCCAAAAGGTATTGCCGGTAACGCTCTTCCGTGATAAAAGTCGTGTGGGCGTTCACCTTGAGCGACAAGGCAAAACACATCAACACGACTATAAAGAATGTTACCTTTTTCATCAAAAAATGCGCAAAGGGATAATTATTTTGTAGAGACGCGGTGCACCACGTCTCTACCTGTCGGCAAATATACGCGCAGATCCGTGTGATACGCGGAGATCCCATTAACCGTTCATGGAATTCAAGAATTCCTCGTTGTTTTTGGTATCCTGCATATTGCTGAGCACCAGATTCATCGCCTCGATGGTAGTCATATCGGCAATGTGGTTGCGCAAAATCCAAACTTTCTGCAGTGTGGCGGCATCTTGCAGCAGGTCGTCGCGACGTGTGCTGGAGGCCACAATATCAACTGCCGGATAGATACGCTTGTTGGAAAGTTTACGGTCGAGCTGCAGTTCCATATTGCCGGTACCCTTGAATTCCTCGAAGATGACCTCGTCCATGCGGGAACCGGTGTCGATGAGGGCGGTGGAGATGATGGTCAGGGAACCGCCATTTTCCACATTACGGGCCGCACCGAAGAAGCGTTTGGGTTTCTGCAGGGCGTTGGCCTCCACACCGCCGGAGAGCACCTTGCCGGAAGCCGGTGCCATGGTGTTGAAGGCACGGGCCAGACGGGTTATAGAGTCAAGCAGGATGCAGACATCGTGACCGCACTCGACCATGCGTTTCGCCTTGTCGAGCACCATGTTGGCAATCTTCACGTGACGTTCCGCAGGTTCGTCGAACGTGGAGGAAATCACCTCGGCATTGACGCTGCGCTGCATGTCCGTAACCTCCTCGGGACGCTCGTCAATGAGCAGGATGATGAGGTAGATTTCCGGATGGTTGTAGGCGATAGCATTAGCCAAATCCTTGAGCAACACAGTTTTACCCGTTTTAGGCTGAGCCACAATCAATCCGCGCTGACCCTTGCCGATGGGGGCGAACAGGTCGATAATGCGGGTGGAAAGCTTGCAGCCGGGATGACTGGTGATGTCGATTTTCTCGTCCGGGAACATCGGAGTGAGGTAGTCGAACGGAATACGGTCGCGGATATCCTCGGGCAAACAGCCGTTGATCTTCTCGATTTTGGTCAGCGGGAAGTATTTCTCGCCGGGTTTCGGCGGGCGGATGGCGCCTAACACCGTGTCGCCGTTCTTCAGACCGAAGAGCTTGATCTGCGACATGGAGACGTAAATATCGTCGGGAGAAGAGAGGTAGTTATAGTCGGAGGAACGCAGGAAACCGCAGTTTTCACTGGTGATTTCGAGCACGCCCTCGGCCATCACGGAACCATCATACTGGGCGTTGGCAAGATAGGGCACAGGGGCTTCCTCCACTTTCGATTCCTGGGCAGGCTCTGGATTGACAGCATATTCCACAGGTTCCGATTTAGACTTTTTCTGTCCTTTCTTTCCTTTGTTGCCGAATTTTTGATTCTGGTTATCTTGTCTGTCCGCAGGCTTTTCTTCGGATTTATCCTCTTGATTCTCAATCGGTTTTTCTGTTTGATTGTCAAGTTCGGAAACCGGTTCCTCCTTTTTTGTTTTTTTCGGACGGCCACGTTTGGGTTTAGTAGCGGGTTCCTCGGAAGGGGTATCCGGCATATCTGTCACTTTGGCGGAAAGTACCTCTTCCGCGTCAAGGAGCAACTGTTCACCAGCGGGGGTCTCCTCCTGCCAGGCATCATCCAAGCTCAGCTGCCGTTCTTCCAAAGTAGGCGTTTTGGGCTTCTCCATCAGCTCTTCCACCATGGTTTCCACGGGGGATTCCTCCTGCGGAAGCGGGTTCTTTCTCGGACGGCCGCGGCGTTTTTTCGGTGCTTCGGGAGTGGATTCGGAAACGGCTGAAGACTCTGCTGTCGCTACATCAGGCTCCGCAACCAGGGACTCTGCCGCGACGGATGCCTTGGGTTTGCGACCTCGGGTCTGCCGGGGTTTCTCACTCAACGGAAGCGGGTTCGCGAACTGGATAATCTCATCCGCCTCCACTTTTTTTTCCTTAATTTCCTGGATTTTTTCGACAACCTCCGATTTGAACAGGGGGGCGGGTTTTTTCTCCACCACGCGGGTCTTCTCCTTCATCTTTGTTTCATTGGAAGTGGCCATTAAAGCGTCCCCGCCTCTGACAATTCTTCTCCTTCTGGGTTTGTTTTCGATTACATCTGACATACTTTCGATGGTCTTGTCACTAATTTGATGATAAAACTTACATTGGATTTTCACGACGGCACGGCTGACAATCGGCTGCCAACCCTGTTTTTCCCCGTCGTGTTGCATCTTTTTGAATTGCGCCGCAAAAATACAATATTTTTCGAAACACCAACTGTCATGGGAATTTTTTTCTATACCGCCGTTTTTTGACCGTTGACTTTGACCCTTGACTTTGACCGTTGACCCTTTTGGATTTATCAACATTTTAATATTAAGAATTTTTATGAAAAAATTTTGCCGAGGTTACGATAAAAACAGTATTTTTGCAGCCTTGTTTGGAATAAACTATAATCAATAATTAAAACATCAAAAAATGAAAAAACTTTACACTGTTTTAGTGGCTCTGTTAGTGGCCGCTACCGCAAACGCTCAGGTCATCAAGATGGATGCCAGCAACATGCAGAACCATCAACTGCCCGGCAAGGGTATCCTCAAAGCCAACCACCGCAACGCTCCGGCCGAGGGTTGGATTTTCTACCAGGATTACCTTGAATCCTACTTTGGAACTGAATGCGAATCTTCCCAGTATGCACTTTTGTTGAAAAACGACTCTCTGGGATTGTATGGCTATTCCGATGGCTATGGTCACATCCATACCTATTCTGTCAGCCAGACTTACGATTTGGAATCCAGCTTCTTTGACTACGCTTCCATGTCCGGCGACCTCTCCCTCGTGGGTACCACTTCCCTGAATGTCGACTCTTTCTGCGTGGTCTCCATGTATCTCCGTGACGAGAACATGCCCGCCAGCGTTTACGACACCTTGGTTGTTGGTTTTGTTGCCGATGACGATCTCACCGTTTATCACTACAACAGCTATCCCGAGAGCAGCTGCTTCATCAACCTTGATTTCGATCCGGCCACCGGCGTGCAGCAGAACGCTCAGATCTTCAAGCTCCCCCTCGGACCCGATGACGTGGCTGAACCCTCTGAGACTCCCGGCAGCTACTACCTGAAAGAGTACCTCATCCCCGCCAACATCACCAATGTGACCGCCAAAAAATGGAACATTGCCTACACCTTCAAGAGTGGTATGAACTACGCTATGAATGACACCATCCACTCCTCATTCAGAGTTTACTTCTACCTGAGCAATGACAATGATGGTTATTCCCCGGAGTCCCAGAACCCCAACATCTGTGACAACATGAGCCACGGCGGTATCGTCATGACCTTCTCCAACGGCGATGTGGATTACTTCTATCCCATGTTCTGGTTCGATGATCTGAACTATGTCTCTTACCTGGGCATGAAAGTCTCCTGCACCGACTGCGCTATCGTGAACGTTCCCGAGCTGGAGAAAAACAACCCCACCGTCTACCCGAACCCCGCCACCAACAACTTCACCGTTGATCTCGGCAACGACGAGAAGGCTGACATCCAACTCTTCAACATCGTTGGCCAAATGGTGTACAGCGAGACCATCACCGGCACTGCCCAAGTGAATGTCGCCAACCTCCACAGCGGTGTCTATATGCTCAAGGTCAACCAAAACGGCAAGACCTTCACCACCAAAGTCGTTGTGAAGTAATTTCGGACTATACTATATTGTATATACGGAGGGACGGTCGGAAGGCTGTCCCTCTTTTTTGACTTTGACCTTTGACCTTTGACCTTTGACCTTTGACCTTTGACCTTGACCTTGACCTTGACCTTTGACCTTGACCTTTGACCTTTGACCTTTGACCTTGACCTTTGACCTTTGACCTTGACCAGTAAACCTAATCCTAACTTCAATAACCAATAACCAATAATCAATAACCATTACCGAATGTACAATTTCAACGGAAAACTGTCCCAAGATACGCCCCTCATTATGGGCATACTCAATGTCACGGAAGATTCTTTCTATGATGGCGGGCGATATACGGACGATGCACAGATTCTGCAACGGGCGGAGGAAATCCTGACAGAAGGCGGCGACATTATCGACATCGGGGCTATGTCCACCAAGCCGAATGCGAAAGAGCTTCCGGAAGAGGAGGAACTGACGAAAATTGTCCACACCGTACAGCTTCTTCGCGAACGGTTTCCCGATGCGGTCCTTTCCATCGACACCTACCGCGCCACCGTGGCCAAGGCGGCCATCGAAAGCGGTGCCAACATCATCAACGACATCTCCGGCGGCACTTTCGACCCCGACATGATTTCCACCGTCGGGAAGCTCCAGGTGCCTTATGTACTGATGCATACGCCCGCAAAACCCGCTGAGATGCAGCAACATACGGACTATAACAACATTCTCGGCGAAATGATGCAATTTTTCGGGCGGCAAATCGCACAACTACACGAACAGGCCGTCCATGACATTATCCTTGACCCCGGATTCGGATTCGGAAAGACATTGGAGCAGAACTACTTTCTCATGCAAAATTTGGAGGTTTTCCACGAACTTGGCTTCCCACTGCTGGTCGGCATTTCCCGCAAATCGATGATTTACAAACTGTTAGACACCACTCCCGACCACGCCCTCAATGGCACCACCGTCCTCAACACCATCGCCCTGATGAAAGGCGCCGCCATCCTCCGCATCCATGACGTTCGCGAAGCCGTCGAAACCCGAAAAATTGTCCAAACAATGAGACATAATATTATGAATATTCTTCCTTAAACAGCCTCGAAGAGGCAAAACGCACGAAGTGCAATTAACCCCACATAAGCGAAGCGCAATGTGGGGCCAGTCTCGAAGTAACAACACGTACGAAGCGCAAAACCCCACATAAGCGAAGCGCAATGTGGGGCTCTTCGATAACCAAAAAATAGTACTTTTGCCGAAAAAATACAATGAACCGAAAACCCATAACCTTATACCTGTGTTTTACCCTGGTTCTTCTCCTAACCAGCTGTTTTTCAAATAAAAACAAAGAAGATGAAACCTCCGAGGAAAATGTCATCTACCCCATGGAGGTGATTGGCGACACCCTCGTGGCGGATGTGAACAGCCAGACCACCCTCTATAATCTTCAAAAAGAGGTTCTGGATTCGTTTTTGGAAATGGCACCCCGCTTCCAAGGCAAAAAGTGGACGGCCAAGTGCGAACTTCCGGAAAAATGGGGCGTGGAATGCGTGGAACGGCTACCCAATGGACTGGAACTCTGGTTGGTGCGGTCGGAAGACTACGAATGGGCTTATTTAGTCACAACATCCGGCTACGGCACCCAGCGCATCCTTGATGTATTGCCTGTGGCCGTCAGTGTAGCTAACCAGCATGACAAGGAACTCGAAACCGAAATCTGGGAGACTTTGCGCCTTCCCGACGGACAGTTCCGGACCACCAAGGACTACGAATGGACCCACTCCTTGGAAAAAGTGACAAAACAGGAATTTATCAACGATCCCGAGAAATATCACCGCAAAACGCGGTATGTGGAGCAGTTTCTCATCAACGAACAAGGCCGCTTCGAAAAATCTGAGATTACCGACACACTGCCCGACTACAACGCCGTGGTTTTCTACTTCAACCCTAGCGACAAGCCCGAAATGTGGGACGAAACTGCCATGCATTTGCAAGCTTTCTGCGAAGAGAACGGCATTATCTACGAGGAGGTCAGCGGCAACTACGACCGCGTGACCGTTCGCGACTATGAGCTGACTTTCGCTCTCGAAACCGACATCACACCTTACATCGACGCTTCCGGCGCCGGCATGGTGATGATGCGCAAAGGGGATACCCCGAAAGCCGTCAACTTCGGCTCCTACGAGTACATGCAGATGGAACTCCGACGCTATTTCAAACTCCGCGGCCTCGATTCGTAAGATATGCTGAAGCGGTTTCTACAAGAATTGCATACTTTGGCAGGTCTCGACGCCCTGCACAAACGCTATCTCCTGGCAGTGAGCGGCGGTGCGGATTCCACCGTCATGGCCACGCTTTTCCATGAGGCTGGACTGCAGTTTGCCATAGCGCATTGCAATTTCCACTTACGCGGCACCGACTCCGACCGAGACATGCAATTTGTACAGGAATTGGCCGCCCGTTGGAATGTCCAAGTCTTCGTTCGCGAATTCGACACCCTCAATATCCAGAAAGATTCCGGAAAGTCGGTGGAGATGGTCGCCCGGGATCTGCGTTACAAATGGTTCGAAGAAATCCTGGCCGGCTTCGACCACCTTGTCACCGCCCACCATGCCAACGATGCCGCCGAAACCCAACTTCTCAATCTCACCCGGGGCACCGGACTCAGAGGATTGTGCGGCATCCCGCCTATCAACGGTAAAACCATCCGCCCGATGCTGCCTTTCACCGCCAAAGAAATCCGGCAATACGCTGAAGACCAACATATTGCATACGTGGACGATTACACCAACCACGACGAAAAAATCTCCCGCAACCGCATCCGCCATTCGGTAATCCCGCAGTTGGAAGCTATCAACCCGCAATTTCTGCATACGAACATCCGCACACGACAGATTTTGCAACAACAATACGCTTTTTATCAGAAACATCTGAGAGCTGAAATACAGGATATGCTGACCGATAAAGATGGAGATATCCACATCAACCTTCAAAAATTGGCTCAAAATGAAAATATCCTGCTGATACTCTACGAGATACTGCACCAATATGGTTTTACCGCCGATACGGTGGAGAATATCATTATCAACAACAAAATACCCGTGGGCCGTTATTTCTATTCTGACTCACATATATTGCTGATTGATAGAGAATCCCTGATTATACAACCACGTTTTGAAGAAGAAGAAAACGTTTTGGCAGAAATCTATTCAATGGTTGATCTTAAAACGTATTTCATTGTAGAAGAGCTTGAATATCAAAACGATATGGTCTTCTCCAAAAATCCTAACGTATTCTACATCCCGAAAGAGAAACTGACCTTTCCGGTGCTAATCCGCAAGTGGAATCCAGGCGACTGGTTCTATCCGCTGGGAGCCCCCGGCAGCCAAAAACTCAGCGACTACTTCACCGACCACAAAATCGACCGCTTCACCAAAGAACGCATCCGCCTCCTCAGCATCAACGACCAAATCGCCTGGATTATCGGCCACCGCTCCGACGAACGATTCAAATTGACACCGCAAACAAAAATGTACTACCGATTAAGACCGTTGACCATTGACTTTGACCGTTGACCATTGACCAATAACCCTCAATAACCAATAACCAATAACCAATAACCTATAACCTATAACCAATAACCATTCAAGTGAATAGAAACGATTTCCCCATATTGAACGAGCGTGTTTACAACAAGCCGCTGGTCTATTTAGACAATGCCGCGACCACGCAGAAGCCGCAGGCGGTGATTGACGCGCTGAACGATTACTACTGTCGTATCAACAGCAACATCCATCGTGGCGTACACTGCCTCAGTCAGCTGGCCACCAATGAGTTCGAACTGGCACGAGAGGCCGTCCGGCAGTACATCAACGCTCCTTCCACCCAAGAGGTTATTTTCACGCGGGGCGCCACCGAATCCATCAACCTCGTGGCCGCCTCCTTCGGGCGTACCTACCTGCACGCGGGGGACGAGGTCATCGTATCCGAAATGGAGCACCATTCCAATATCGTTCCTTGGCAACTGGCCTGTGAGGACCGGGGAGCGACCATCAAAGTGCTGCCATTCGACGACCGTGGCGAATTAATAATCAGCGAGCTGGAAGAATTGATAACCGACCGTACTAAAATCGTGGCTGTGGCACACGTTTCCAACTCCTTGGGCACGGTCAATCCCATCGAAGAAATCATCCGCATCGCGCACAGTCATAACGTACCCGTGCTCATCGACGGGGCCCAAGCGGTGGCGCACTGTGCAGTAGATGTACAAGCTCTCGACTGCGATTTCTACTGCTTTTCCGGTCACAAGATGTACGCTCCGATGGGCATTGGCGTAATGTATGGCAAAGCACAGTGGCTCAACGAGATGCAACCCTATCAAGGCGGCGGCGAGATGATTAAGGACGTCACTTTCGAGAAAACCACCTACAACGATCTGCCGTTCAAATTCGAGGCGGGTACCCCTTCGGTGGGCGATGTCATCGGACTGAGAAAGGCTATTGAGTACATCCAAATCATCGGTTTGGAAAAGATTGCCGCTTACGAGCAAGAATTGCTGACCTACACGACCGAAAAGCTGTCCAAAATCGACGGAATGCGCTTTATTGGCGAAGCTGCGCACAAAACAGGCGTCATCTCGTTCCTTGTGGGCAACATCCACCCCTACGACATGGGCGTACTCCTTGACCATCAAGGTGTTGCGGTGCGAACCGGCCATCACTGCACCCAACCCATTATGACCCATTTCGGAATTCCAGGCACGGTGCGCGCTTCTTTCGCCCTGTATAATACATTCGAAGAGGCTGATGCCCTCGTTGCCGCAGTGGAAAAAGCAAAAAACATGTTGTTGTGATAACTTTGGCTATTGGCTGTTGGCCGTTGGCTAAAAGAAACAAACAGATGATGTTATGAATATTACAAAGAAAGATACATACGCATTAGTTACCGGCGGGAGTTCGGGCATTGGGTTCGCTTACGCGCAGGAGTGGGCACGGAAAGGCTATAACATCTTGATTGTCAGCAATCGGGAAGACTTGAACACGGAAGCGCAAAACCAACTCCAGTCGCAGTTTCCCGAACAACGCATACTCACCCGTTATCAGGACCTGACTTCGGAAAACGCAGCGCAGGAACTTTTCGACTGGTGCGAAAGGGAGAACCTCATCGTGGATGTATTGGTCAACAATGCAGGCATGTTCTATTTCGGAGCGGCGGTGGAGAAACCGATGGCGCTGAGCCATAAAATGACCATGCTTCACAGCACCACTCCCGCAGACCTTTGCATCCTTTTTGGCAAGAAGATGAAAGAACGCCGATGCGGCTACATCCTCAACGCCAGTTCCATCACCGCCTACATGGGATTCCCGACCATCGCCGTCTATCAGGCGACCAAATCCTACCTGCTGAAGTTTTCCAAAGGGCTGCACCATGAGCTAAGCCACTACGGGGTAAAAGTCTGCTGCGTCTGTCCCGGTGCAGTGGACACTGACCTCTACAACCTGCCTGTGAAACTGCGGAAGCGGTTGTGCGCAATCGGGGTCATGCTGAAGCCCGAACAGATCGCCAAACGGGGCGTACGAGCCACCTTGAACGGCCGGAAAGTCAAAATCCCGGGGCCTATCAACTACTTTTTCCTGTTCTTGTGTTTTCTGCTGCCTGGATTTATTGTAGACCTTGTGAAAAAGAAATACGTGTAAAATATGTTATATCCCGACAATTTTGAGGAGAAAATCGGTTTTGACATCGTCCGTCGGTTGATTCTGGAGCGCTGTCTGAGTCCGCAAGGCACGGAAGCAGTGGAAAACATGCGGTTCATGACCGACATGCTGGAGATTATGCCTGCCTTGGAATCTGTGGAAGAGTTCCGGCAACTGCTGCTTTTCGACGAACCGTTTCCCGCCCAAGATTTCTACGACCTGCGCGAAACCCTGAAACGGCTTCGCATAGACGGTACCTACATCGAGTTGGAGGAACTGGTTTGTCTGCGCGGTTTTATCCAATCGATGACCCAAATTTTCGTCTATTTCAAAGTGCGCCACGAGGAAAACCGCTACCCGCGCCTATGGTCGATGTGTGCCGAAATGCCCCTGCAGCGTGACCTGACCTCTGCCATCAGCCGCATTTTGGATGACAAGGGACAGATGCGCGACAACGCCTCCGAAGAACTGGCCCGCATCAAAAGTGCCATGAACCGACTTTCCCGTGAGGCCGACCACCAAATTCGCAAAATCCTCACCGCCGCCAAACAGGACGGTATTGTGAAGGAGGATGCCGAAATGACCGTCCGCAACGGCCGACTCTGTATCCCTGTCACCGCACAGTTCAAACGCCGACTCAAAGGCTTCGTCCATGACGAATCCGCCACCGGCCAGACCGTCTTTATCGAGCCAACGGAGGTTTTTGACGCAAACAATGAACTTAAAGAGCTGCAAAACGCCGAACAACGCGAAATCATCCGCATCCTCACCGAAATATCCAACACCATCCGCCCACTCATCGACGACCTGCTTGACGCACAATCGCTGATGGGTCGTTACGACTTTCTCCGCGCCAAAGCCCTTTTTGCCATCGATATTGATGCCGCCGTGCCGCATATCCACCCCAAAACCACCGCGCAGTGGTTCCAGGCAAGGCATCCCCTACTCTATCTCAACTACAAGAAACATCACAAAGAAGTAGTGCCGTTGGACATCCGGCTGTTGCCCGAAAAGCGCATTCTCATTATCTCCGGACCCAATGCCGGCGGCAAGTCCGTATGCCTCAAAAGCGTTGGTTTATTGCAATATATGATGCAGTGCGGATTGCCCGTCTCCATGATGAGCACCTCCGACATGGGCATCTTCGAAAGCATCTTCATTGACATTGGCGACGAACAGTCCATTGAAAATGATTTGAGTACGTATAGTTCTCATTTGCAGAATCTTAAGGTGATGGACGAAAACCTCAACGCCAAGTCGCTGTTCCTGATTGACGAGTTCGGAAGTGGTACCGAACCTACCTTGGGCGGGGCACTTGCAGAAGCCATTTTGGAACGCTATTATGACACGAAAGCTTTCGGCATCATCACCACCCACTACGGGAATCTGAAGATGTTCTCCGACACGCACCCCGAAGCCGAGAACGGGGCCATGTTATTCGACACCAATGCGTTACAACCACTCTATAAGTTAAAAATCGGCAAACCCGGTAGCTCATTTACCTACGAAATCGCCCGCCAAATCGGCCTCGACCCGCAAATCATCGACAATGCCACCCAAAAGTCCGGCACGGCCCAAATCGACTACGAGCGGAAGTTAGAAGAGATTGAGATTACGCAGATTGAGACCGAACAACAACTCAAGATGGTGCGGGCCGCCGATGAGCAATTGGCTGTCATGATTGACGAATACGCCGAAAAGTTCGCGCAACTCGACAAACAACGCAAAGAGATTCTCACCAAGGCCAAAAACCAGGCCAACAGCATTGTCGATAGCGCGAACAAAATCATTGAGAACACGATTCGCGAAATCAAGGAGTCGAAAGCCGATGCCGAAAAGACCAAGGCGGCGCGACAGCAGGTGCAGACCTTCAAAAAGGAGATGCAAAAGGAGATCGAGCATGTTGAAAAAGCGGAGGCTGAGGCGGTTAAATCCATTATCCCGCCCCATCGGAAGAAACCGGTGGAAAAACGGCCGACCCCCGAGGAGGTGCAAGACAAGACCATCCGCGTGGGCGATTCTGTCTATATGCCTGACTCCCAAATTGCCGGCGAAGTGACCCAAATCGACGGTGATGATGTCACCATCTCATTCCATTCGGTGAATTTCCGCACCAAGATGGACAAACTCATCAAAATCAGCAAGAAGGAAGCCCGAAATGTGGAGCGCGGACATGTGTCGCAGTTCAACACTGGCTCCATCGCCGACGCGCTCAACAAAAAACTGTCGCAATTCAGCACCACCCTCGACGTGCGTGGACAGCGTGCCGAAGAGATGGTACACAATCTCGAAGAGTATTTGGATGAGGCGGAAATGTTAGGTGTCAGTAATTTACGGATTTTGCACGGCAAAGGCAACGGCATCCTGCGCAGCGTGGTGCGGCAGTATCTCGCCCGACGAAAGGATGTTGCGGAATTTCAGGACGAAATGCTCGAACTGGGCGGCGCCGGTGTCACGGTGGTAAGGATGAAGTCGTAAGACATGTATGGTCGGCCCCTACCCCGGCCTACGGCCACCCCTTCCCAAGGGAAGGGGAGTTGTTCGAGGATCGCTTCATTTCCGGTTTAAGATGGTGATAACAGACAACGGCATAACTCCCCTTCTATTTTAGAAGGGGTGCCCGAAGGGCGGGGTAGTAATATTAAACATCAGAATTCCTTGTTGTTATGAAAGTAGCCGAGGACGTTATGGTCGTCCTTATCCCGACCTACGGCCACCCTTCTCTTGGGATGGGGAATTTCACGTCCTCTTCTTCTCCACCGAAAACCCGAATTTCCCGAGAACCTCTCCCAACGTGTAGTAGTGGCCGTGTGAATAGGTCACTAAATCGGCGCGTTTCAAATCGATGGCATCCGTTTTCGGGGAAAACAATTTCTCGTTGACATGCACCGCAACCACCTCGGCCAAGAACATATCGTGGCTGCCAAGCGGGATAATCTGTGTGACTTTGCATTCCAAGTTCACGGGAGCCTCCTCAATCATGGGCGCGTTCACTTTCGAGGCCTTCACGGGGGTCAGGCCCGTCTCCACGAATTTGTTGTACTTCTTTCCCGAGCGCACCCCACACCAATCGGCGTACGGGGTCAACCTTTTGTCAACCAGGTTGATAACAAACTCACCCGATTGTTTGATAATCCCATATGAGTGTCGTTCGGGGCGTATAGAAATAGAACACATGGGCGGGTCGGAGCTAACCGTACCCGTCCATGCAATCGTGATAATATTGTATTCGTCAAGGGTGCTGCCGCAGGAAACCATGACCACCGGGGTGGGGTTGAGCATATTGCCCC